>LULL01000305.1_pt1 | contig 16970 bp, 19 predicted proteins | sample 728161 | NCBI WGS metagenome assembly LULL01 (sample SAMN03860290, study PRJNA289734) | marine metagenome | biome: seawater column; feature: ocean; material: water; isolation source: Red Sea water column Station 149 - depth 500m | place: Saudi Arabia: Red Sea | collected 2011-10-15 | depth 500 m
GTGTAAACCAATTTGAAATCTTTCTTGATTGTTCATGTCAACGTGCATAGTTTTACCATCATGCACAACATATTTTTCAAAATCAATCCCTGATTTCTTACATAAATCTACCATCGTAGATTTGATAGAACCCCACGCACAAATTGAATCGTGTTTGATCTCTTCCATTCTCTCAAAACCAACTACCTCATGGTCATTCTTCAATCTAGAAACTAGATAGCTGCCTGCTACTCCCATACCCATAACAGCAATTTTCATTATGCCTCAGCTTGATTTTAACAAAATAAATACTATCTCTATTCGATTAGTATTGCAGGTTTGAAAGGCCTAGCAGTTTTTGCTTTGTTTTTAGGATCATATTTTTTCGAGTCTGACTCTGAAAAAACGTTCAGTTCAACATTATAGTCGTTTTTTACAAGAGATGTTAATTCCGAGCTAATTATTTGACCCTCATCAATTTGTTCAATATTCATTTTTCCCTTTCTTAGTTCAAGAGATTCCGACAGAATGTCGTTAAGTATTTTTTTTACAAAATCAGGATCTTTTTTGATTTGTTCTGTTTCCTTATTTGCAATTAATGATTTTATGATTGTACCAATGTTTGTTTCGTCATCTAAGACATTTCTTAGAATTAAGCTATATGCCTTAGATTTCCATTTGTCTAATTGACGTTGGATCAAATTCTATTCCAACAGACGATGGCCATGCTGATTTTGAGGCTAATTCTGTGTTGCCTAATTTTTCCCATATTTCTTCTGCTATGTGTGGTGCAAAAGGTGAGAGCATTAAAATTCTATTTGAAAAGATTTTGTGAAGAATACCAGAAATGTTTGTCCTTTGTTTAGATTTTGTCCTTTTTAGATACCATTGTAATTCAGAATCAAAGTCATACAGAATATGATGAAGTGCTTCTCTTAATCTAATTTTGTCCATCGATTCACTAACATTGGATGCTAAATTTTGTAACATGCTAAGTATCCATTTGTCCTCTGGTTCCAATTCTGAAATTTCTTCAGCTTTAATTTTGTTACAATCTTCATACATAGATTCAAGTTTATTTTTAATTCCATTGATGGCTTCAACGTTAAAATCAGCATCCTGTAATAATTCTGCAGAAATTAGAATTGTTAATCGTATTGGATCAGCTCCATACTTTCTTACTGCTTCTCTTAGTGGAATAATATTTCCCATCGATTTTGACATTTTCTTTCCTCTCATTAGGACAGAACCATTAACAACAATTTCTTGTGGCCAATTTTCTTCTGGAAAAAGCGCAACATGGTTTAAAACAAAAAATGTTAGGTGATTTGGCACAAGATCTCTTCCAGAATGTCTAGCGTCAACCGGATAGAAATAGAGGAACTCTTTTCTAATTTCCTCTAATTTTTCTTTTGTAATCTTTATTTTATTTGCAATTTCTGCTGGATCATTCTTACCATAAAATACATAATCAAAAAATTCGTCAGTTAGTTCATTACCATCAATTTCTTTCTTGTTGACATATTTTGAGATAATATAGAATGCCATGTAAATAACAGAGTCAGCTAAACTTTCAACTAACCATTCTTTGTCCCAAGGAACTTTCGTCCCTAATCCATGTTGTCTCGCACATGCTCTTTCTCTAAGCCAATCCAATACTTGATCAAATTCAGGGCGTATTTCGTTAGGGAAAATATTCATTTTTTCAAAACAAGTATGTGCCTTATTTTTCCAGTCTTTGTTTGAATAATCCAAAAACCATTGATTACTCAATAATTTTACGACACATTCTGCACCACAACGACATTTTACTGGCGTATTTGTTAATTCTAATAGAATATCAGCACTCTCAATTTCTGTAATCCATTCTTTTATCTCATCTTTGGCTTCAGAAATTTTTTTCCCTGCAAATTGTTTTGTATTATTAGCAAGAATTCCCTCATAGAATTCTTTTGAGTAGATCTCCTTTGTGGCTTCTTCTAGTTTTGGGTCATCCTGGTCTGATATTCCCATTCTTTCTACGATATCCTTCGCAGGAATATCGCCCAAACCCTCTGTTTTAATCATAATAATTGGTTCAATATTTTGAATATTTTTCAAGAGATCACTGGTTATTGATTTATTTTTTCCAGACTTGCAATCTAGTAGCGCCTGATAGTCAAATGGAGCGTGTGCAGGAACTGACATTACAATTCCTGTCCCATTATCACTTTTTACAAAACTAGCAGGTAGAATTACAATTGAATCATCATTATGTGGAGCCTTTACACTTTGACCAACAAAATCACTTCCACTAACATCTTCTATCACCTCAATTTTTTTTTCAAGAAATTCTAGTTTTCGTGCACATTCCGGACTAGCAATCCAAATCTCATCGTTTACTTTGATTTTTTGATATGTAACTTGCGGGTTTATCCAAATATTTGTTACACCAAATAGAGTTTCTGGTCTTAGAGTTGCAACTGGAATTTTTACTCCGTTCAGATCAAATTTAATGATGACGTATTCGGTAAAATCAGGTTCCACATCTCCAAGTGTATCATGTTGTGAAACTGGGTTTTGATCTTTTGGACACCAACCAACAGGATGTGAACCTTGTACAATGAGATTTTTTTCTTTTAGGTTTCTAAATTGCCATTCTATGAATTTTTGATAGGCAGGATCAATTGTAGTAAATTCTCTTCTCCAATCAATGGAATAACCCATTTCAATCATACCAGATTTAATCTCTTCATGAAAATAATCTGCAATCTTTACAGGTTCTGCAAATTCTTTAATTCTATCTTCAGGAACCTTGTATAACGTTTTGAATCCTTCAATCAATTCAGTATCATTGGCTTCTACCCTTTTTGCCATACCAAGAATTGGTGTACCAGTGTAATGGAATCCCATTGGGAATAACACATTGAAACCTTTCATTCTCAAATACCTAGAATGTACATCGGTAATCGTGTAGGTTCTACCGTGACCTATGTGCTGTGGTGAGTTTGGGTAAGGATATGCTACGGTTATGAATTTTTTTTCTTTATCGTTGTAATCAGTTTCATGATCATTGGTCTCTGACCATTTTTTTTGCCATTTTTTATCAATAGTATTCCAATCCATTTTTCATACCTCCAAAACCATTGCTTTTGCTTTTTCTATAGCATTATTTTTTTTAGATTTGTCTTTTCCTCCTCCCTGTGCAAATCTTTGGGTTCCACCCCCAGCTCCACCGAGTATTTGGGATACAGCTTTTGCTATATCCCCTGCTTTTTTGTTCTCTTCAACTTGTTCACCTGAATAAATTATTGCTCTAACTTTCTCTCCATCTTCAAAAACACCACAATAAACCATCCATGGATCCTTTTCGATTAGTTTTTCTCCTAAACTGATATGAAAAAATTCATCATATTGTTCATTCATTGTAGAACAAAAGTTTGGTTTTCCAGACTCTGTCACATCAACAGTTATTCCATCAACTGTCTTTGTACCAACTTCACTTTGTATTATATTGTCTACTAGAATTGGGAATCTTTCTCTTAATTCTTGTTTTTGTTCACGCCTTTTCTCTTTCATCTCCATTTTTTCTTTTAATTCAGCTGATTTTTTTAGTATATTGGCATCATGTTGTTTGATATAATCAACAGCAGTTAGACCAGAAACAAATTCAATTCTAACTACACCATCTTGAATCCTTTTTGTTTTTGTAATTTTTATCAATTCAATCTCACCAGTCTTCTTTACATGTGTTCCACCACATGCTTCTACATCGAAATCTTCGATTGATACAATTCTAACTGATTTTACTGGAACTATTCCACCCTGATATATTTTAAATCCATATTTTTGTTCAGCGGTTCCCCTATCAAAGTTATCAATGGTCACGGACATATTTTTCTCAACTACAGAGTTAGCTAATTTTTCAATCTTTGAAATTTCATCATCAGTCAAGGCAGAATGGTGTGTGATGTCTAGTCTTGCATGGTCTTCTTCTTTAAATGCAGAATGTTGCCAAACCCACGATCCTAAGACGTTTCTTGTGGATGAATTGAGAATGTGAGTGCTCGTATGATTTTTTGTAATTCCATCTCTTCTTTTTGAATCAACTAAACAAGAAACTGTAGTACCCTCCTTTGGCGTTCCATTCTTTAGTTCATGCACAACAACATTTCCATGTTTGGTCACATCAACAACCTCGAATCCACTAATTGTTCCATGGTCTGGTTCCTGACCACCGCCTCTTGCGTAAAATGAAGTTTTATCTAATATTACATAATTGTCAAATGACTTTAGTACATTCGCATCGAATTCTTTTGGATCATCTGAATAATACAAAAGTTCAGTCTCTGGTAATCCCTCTAAAGACATGCTGTCTTGTTCTTTTTGTTTCTTTGATTGATGTAATTCAGATAGTTTACTGTAAAATGTAGATGGAATATCAGAAATTACCTTCATTTCCTTTAGATAATCTGGTGTTATGCCATCAGATTCGTAAAGCCTAACCAGGTCATCAACACTAGGTTTTTGTTCTAATTTACTTACAATTTTTTCCATTCTCAGTTTTGAGTTATCATATCTGCCTGATTCAATTCCGATTATCGTCTTGATATCCTCACGTGTTCTTTCCAGTTCAGGATATGTGTTTTTAAGATAATCAATTTGTGTATCAATCATTTCGTTTATGTCAAATTTTAAAGATAGTCGATCCATTGTAGAGATAATTCTGCGAAGCATTATTCTAAGGTTGTATCCTCCACCAACATTACTTGGAAGAGCACCATCTGATATTGCAAAAATTAGTGTTCTAATATGATCAATAATCAGATAAATTCCTTCGAGCGGTGTTATGATTTTATTTATTTGGTCATCTGTAAGATTAGCTGATTTTATTGCATTCTTCCTAACATCAGATAAATCACTGAATTGTTCTAAATATTTTGCAATTTTAGTAAAGTATGTTACCAAAAGCTTGTTTTTCGTATCAATTCCAACTTGTTGTAATAGATTGTCAGTAATAGGTCCAAAACAGCAATCATATGCAGTTGGTGTACCCATTGTAATCCAAGCAAATCTTTCTAGACCTGCACCCATATCGATGATTTGTTGATCCAATGTTTTGTAGTTGGTTAAATCTCCTTGAAATTCAGTGAAGACAGCATTACCAAGTTCTAATCCTTTTACAAAAAATTCTAAAGAAGAGCCGAATGAACCGCCACCTTCCCAAACATCTTCTACAAAGACAACTTCCTTTTTATCAACTCCAAATTGTTCTGTCATCAATCTATAATCCAAATCAACGCATTGGTCTTTCCAGTATCCATCTGAATTTGGAATACTGTGTTGTCCAATCATACAAAAGCTTGAAAAATGTCGTCCAGTAACACCAACGTTTTCTAAATCTTTGAATCTTAAACAAGTTTGTGGAACAACTAGTGGATTAGCAGGAAACTCAAAGACAACTTTACTTCCCATCACTCTCTGAAAGTCAACAATTGATGCAATTGTAAAGTATAGATCATCACGCCATCTACAGACAACCGGATATCTATTAACAGATGTATGCCCATTTTTTACAAAGAACGATTCAACTTCTTTCCATGCCTGTGTATAATCAAATCTTTTTTTCGTTGGAGGATTTCCAATAAACGAATACGTATCATCAGAATGATCAGGACAATTTACGCGGTTTTCATCTACTGTCCAATAGAATCGCTTGCATGTAGCGCATGATTTACGCTCGAATCCTTCATTATCAAACAACTTTACCTTGTAGTATCGCCCAGGTTCAGCAGAAAATTTTGCGAGTATGTCTTTTTTATCCATTTGAACTGTTTTCGGTTAACCGATATTAAGAATTGCCGATACAATAAATTAAATAGAATATACCCAGATTTAGCTCATGTTTGGACTTCTTGGAAAAAAAGGTCTTAAAGAGGGAGATTTTGTTTTTGCTAGACGACCAGATGGAGAATACAATAACATAATTTTTGGTGCGGTTACTGGTGTTGACGGTAAAAAAATTGGTGTTAATGGAATTTTAATTAATCCAGTTGGTCTAAAGAATAAAGTTGAACAGGGTAAAGCAGGTCCACGATCTGTTGAAATTTTAAAAAATCCTAACCCTGATAATTGTATTCAATTGTTAATTTATCGTATTGAGCATGAGGACTTTAACGAAGTTGTGGATCTTGATAAGGAACAAGTCTTACAAATCCCAAACAGAGTTTATGCAACTATGGAGGGATGGATTCGTGAGGGTATATCTGAATTGACAAATGCTGTATTATCACTCCCACCAGGAGATGAGAGAGATGAAGCAAAGCGTATTCTCAAACAGCGGAGAGATACATTATTTGATAAGCCATTAAAGAGGACATTGTATGCAGTTTGCAGAAGTCTGAAGATCTTAAATTAAAATCAGTTGTAATTCTCCATAGTTTTATATTATCGACTTCGAAAAAAACGGTACTATGGAATATGTTTACGCCGCATTGATGCTTCATAAGCTGAAGAAGGAGATTACTGAGGAAAATGTCACTTCAATAGTAAAGGCATCTGGTGCAGAAGTAAACGAAGCAAAAGTGAAATCACTTGTAGCATCTTTAGCTGATGTTAACATCGAAGATGCAATAAAGGCTGCTCCAGTTGCAGCAGCACCAGCAGCGGCAGCAGCAGCACCAGCAGCCGAAGGTGGTGAAGGCAAAAAAGCAGAAAAGAAAGATGAAGCAGCAGAAGGCAAGAAAGAAGAAGCTGCAATGGAAGGACTTTCATCCTTATTTGGTTAATTCTGCATCATCAATTTTAGATCTAATCTGACATTCATTGTTAATTACTAGACTACTATCCTAATTGTATTGGTTGAATTTTCAACTCCAGTAGAAGCATTCATCCACATCCTAGATCTTTTTGGCACAATGGCATTTGCCGTTACTGGTGCGTTCAAGGCTATTGAAAACAAGGCTGATATTGTAGGCATAATTATTTTGGCTACAATCACTGGTGTTGCAGGTGGTACAATTCGTGATGTTGTGTTAGGAAAATCATTACCAAATTCATTAATTGATCCATCATATGTCATAATTACTGTAATTACTGGAATTATCATATTTCTTCTACATTCACGACTGCGTAAACATTGGAATCTTTTCCTAAAATTTGATGCAATAGGTCTTGGTGTTTTTACTGTAATAGGAGCAACATTTGCATACAATCTATTTGGAATGAATATTCTTATCATAATACTTGCTGGTATGCTTACTGCAATAGGCGGTGGTATACTTCGGGATGTTTTTGTCAATCAAACTCCAATAGTGTTCATAAAGGAATTCTATGCCAGTGCAAGTTTTGTTGGTGCAATTGTATTTTATTTTGTTTTGATGTTTAGCGACCAGCTTTACGCTGCAAGTATTTTAGGTATAGTGGTCACTACCGGTTTAAGAATGGTTGCGATGAAGTACAACTGGAATTTGCCAAAAGTAAGAGGCGGCACTTAGACTAGTGACGATTTTTCCATTGGTATCTATATTCTTCTTCAAATAGTTCTTTCGTAATCTCATCTGTTTTTAGTAGTCTTTTTCTATATTTTTTTTGTAGACAATTTTTGCACATACAATCACCGTCACTAATTTCATCTTTTGATAATTTTGGTAGGCTAGCACACCAACACGTGGTAGCATCTTCCTCACATGTAAAAGAACTTCCACATTCGGAACATTTTTTTTCCAATTTATTATATACCCACAAACATCAATTTACTGTAATTAGATATCATAATCATCTTTCATACTGCCCTTTAGTTGATTGTCAACTGCATCAGCCTTGGCATCCAATTCACTCAAATCGCCTAATTTTTGGTATGTCAGTTTTTCTAAGGTTTGAATAATTGTTTTTGCTGCTCTATATTGTGGAATATTTGGTTCCAAAAGTTCTCCGTAAAGCCCCATTCCATTAATTCCATTGAGTTTTGCATATCCAAGTATAAGACCATTAAATCCTGTAATAACAGATTCTTGTGGTGTTGTTTCTATACCAAGTTTCTGTACTTGATCTAACAGATTTTTTGATGTTGTTGTTACATATGTGGTTGGGTGTTTTCCAAATTGCCTGCTTGTATGGAATCCACCAACTGTATAGATGAATTTAGCATCATATTTTTTTGCTATATCAATTACATCTTGACATAATTCATTCAACTCGTCATTTTGTTGGGGTTGTCCTGAGCCTCCACCAAATATTATAATGTCATTACCAAATCGGTATTCCCATTTTTCTTCTGGTATCTCAATAAATCCGCCTCTGTCGTAAACATATGGCGGTCTAGTAGATTTTACATGTCGGAATGGTGCGGTACCGAGATTTTTGTTAATAAAATTAACAACTATGCTACCAACATTTCCCATATCCTGCATCGCAGCTATGACTAGTGGTTTTCTAATTTCTGGCTCTGATACGTTTATGAATTCCAAGTTATCTATCGCTTAGTACATTTAACACTTTATTAGGAATATCTCTAAGTCTAGAAACTCCTAACGTCCGCTCAAATCCCAGATATTTCAAATTGGTTGCAATTATTGTGGCATTACGTGTATCCCGACCAACACCAATTGCTACCATCTTAATACCAATAGATTTGAATGATTTTACCATAGAGCGAGCTGCAAATGCATCAGATGGTTCTCCGTCAGAAAGTGTGAGAAAGATGTCTGGTTTTTTAGAATTTAGTATGGGGTACAGCTTATCATAAACTTCGGCTAAAGGTGTTCCACCGTTGGCTGGAATTTGGGCAAGTCTTTTTGCACACGAATTATTCCATTTCAAGTCATCTGGTTTGACAAGCCAGCACATCACCTGCCTTTCAGTAGTATTGAATGCATATACTGAAAATTTAATTTTCAAAAAAGCTAAGACTTCGCACAATGCCAGTGTGGCCTTTTTGTAATCTACTTGTTGATCAGCAATGCTAGATGAATGATCAAGTAGAATTACGACATGCGTATTAATTGATTTTTTTATGTCTGTTACAAACGGTCTGTCATATCCCTCAAGATAACTTTCATTATCAAACTCATCTCCTACAAAAAAGTGATATTCTTTCCATCCGGTTTTCCATTCTTTAAACTTGGCTTTCAAATTATTGATCAAATCCTGGTCATAAATTTTAGTTTCATCTACATTGGACTGATCTGGTATTTGTATACCAATTGATTTTGTACTCAAACCTTTTTTCTCGTTTTTCTTGTTTTCAGTTTTTATTATTTTGAATTCATCAAGAACAGTTTTTCCTTCTAAAACATTTTTTGAATCAAATTTGCTAAAGTCATCCTTTCGTGATTTTGTAACTTGCTTCATTGCCTTAGCAAAATCATTAGGAGTTATGGCTAATCCAGGACCCTTTAGAGGAACTGAAAGTGGTATAGAAATCAACGCATCTAAATCTAAAATCTTTAAAATTTCTGGTATTCTTGATTCAATCCACGCTGTGTCGTGTTCTTGTTCCATTGCCTCATTTAGAATGTGTTTGGCTAACTCCACAGCTTTTGAAACCTTGTTAAACTGATTTGGCTGAATTTCACCCTTGATACCATCAAACAAGAAATACTGATAGAATGCTTCCACTATCCTTGCTTTTCCAAAGATTGAACCTAGATTAGACCTAGACAGCCACATGTTTGTATAGTTGAATATCAATTCCTCAACCATTCCTTTCCAGGTTTTAATTCCTAGAAGTTCAATCCTACGTGTCTCTATCGCATTTAAAATAAAACCAAAGGCATGATCATTGCTCAATATCTTTTTACAGTATTTTAATCGCATTGATTCATACCAAATCGAAGTTCTAAACTGTCTATATTTTTGAAAATCATCTCCGTAATAATTTTCATTTGGCATCAATAGGATTCTTTTTTCCTTTAATCTCGTTTCACTTTGTTTTATTTTTGAGAATTCGACTGTAACATTTTCTTTTCCAGACCAACGTCTTGTAAGAAAAGTCGCAATGTCAATTAAAGTATCATTTTGTAATTCAAGGGATTGCATTAGCTACCAAACATAGAAGCAATAATGTCATTTACCTTTTGAAATTCTACATTTCCCCATTGAGAGTATACGTTTCCAAATACGGTCTTTGCTGATTCTTTTGCTGAAACTCCACTTTCTAACAACTTTGCAAATGCAATAGTTTCTCTAATTGATGGAGAATAATACAACTCTTCAACAGCGGATGCCTGACGTAATGTGTTTGCTAGTTTAATTCCTTGTAGAACTTCAGATTCGTTTGGATTTTTTACGTGTTTTTTGATTATTTGATATTCAATATCCTCAGGCGGATAATCTAATCTAATTCTAACTGGAAATCTGCTTAGAAGTTGTGGAGGAAGTTCCTTTGTTCCAACATGTGTAAGAGGATTGATTGTTGAAATCACAAACCATGAGTCCTTTGCTTTGATGACTTTACCATCAGATTCTTTGAGAATAATCTGTCTACGATCATCAAGTGCTTCATCCAATCTTAACAAAACGTCAGCTTCTGCGGCATTAATTTCATCCAAGTATAAGATATTACCTTCCTTCATTGATTTTACTAAGATTCCTTCGTCAAAACCAATGTTACCATCTACCAAGTTTTTGGTTCCTACCAGATGACTCTCTCTTGTTCTAAGGCTAAAGTTGATTGATTCTAATTCTCTTGACTTTTGTATTGCATATTCTCTTACTAGTGATGTTTTACCAGTTCCTTTCGGTCCAATGATCAAAACAAATAATCCATTCTCAAATGCTTTATCTAAAACACCAATTGAATTGTTCCAATCAAGATAAGATGGCTGTTCATTCCCTCCTATGGATTGTTCACTTTGGTCTGACAAAGTAACATCCTTGTCTTGGATACTTTATTTAAGACTAATTCTTTGCAAACGAGGCTATTTTTACAAATGATTCATTAAGAGTTTTAAGAAGAGATTTGTTCCATTCTTCGAATCCAGCAGGATCTTTTGGATAATTTCTATAATGTTCAACCAACCACTTGTTTTGTTCTGATGTGTATTTTAGTCCGTTAGCAACTGTCTTGTTCATAGCTCCTCGTATAATCATTCCAAGTTTTGTAAGACCTGAAAAATCTGGATGTTCGCCTTTACTGATAGATTCAACGTCAATATTTCCTAGAAAATGTTTCATGCCATAACTGATTTGTTCGTTGGTTAATGTTTGTACTAGACGTCTGAAAAGTTCTAGTCCAGCAGTCTTGTAACCGTATTCCTCAATAAAGTCAAGATTGTACTGCCACAATCCCTTTTCTGTGACGTCATTTGCTTCAATTGCATCCACAACATTTTTTCCAAGAATAGTACCCGCAATTAATGCTGGACCTATTCCTCCAGCGTCAATTGGTTTTGGCATCCATGCAGAATCTCCTACTAGCATGTATCCTCCAGAAACCATACAATCATTTTGTCTTCTTACAGAAACTTGGAACACTCCAGTGTTATTGTGAATATCTTCTGGATCCTGTGACAGTCTAGCATTCTTAATTGCTTTGTTTCTTTGCAGATATTCTTCCATCAATGATGCAACATTATCACTTTTGCCAAGTCTTTTGTTTCTTTGATCTAAAATTGATTTTTCAACACCTAGTCCTATGTTTACTTTATTGTCAGCTTTTGGAAAGACCCATCCATATCCTCCAGGTGCAATATCTTGGTCTAGATGAATAATACAATAATCTGGGTCAAACTCTGTTAGATCTTCCTCGCCTTTGTCAAAATACATGATATGTCTACCTGTTGACTCTAAATCACGCCTGTCTATTTTTTTCTCAATCCTTGTAGAGTTTTCAAGTTGATTTCTAAGCATTGATGTAACTCCAGTTGCGTCAACTACAACCTTTGCAGTTTTTTTGTATGATTCATTTGTTTTGTTGTTTATGCCCTGAACGCCTACAACCTGTGATCCATCATAAATTAAGCCAGTAAGATTAATTTCAAAATCAAAATTCACTCCCATTTTTTTTGTTCTTGCGTTTTGAATCTCTGGTAGTTTTTGGCGATTTAGCATGTATCCATCACCATCAAACGGAATTGCAGTCTCCTTATCAGGTGAGAATGCCATAACACCTTTTACGTCATGCTCAATTTCAGGAGACGTCCAAGGAACCTTTATTCTCTCTGTCATGAAATCAACAGCTTCTTTTGAACATGCGTCACCACATGTCCATCCTGGATTTGATTTTCTTCCAGGTAGTGTTTCTGGATTTCTATCTATTGAAAGGATTGATAAATTTTGATTGGAATAATGTGAAATTGCTTGAGCTGCAACAGTTCCAGTTAGTCCTCCTCCAGCTACAATAACATCGTAATCATTATTCATGGTTTTAGGCTCCCATAACTTTATTTAAAATTGTACTAAAATACACTTCAAGCCTATACATTATTTTCATTTAATAATTTTCTATAAGTTTCTGGCATCTCCTTTTTTACATATGTTGGTGTATAAATTGCAATTCTGACTGGATCACTTTCTTCAAATTTTAGATTCTTTCTAACAAAGTACTGTTTTGAAAATCGTATATATAGAGACGATTCAAAAATTCGATCTTCAATGTTTGCCAAAAGTTCTGTTATCAGATCCCTAGGAATAAGGGAAACAAGTTTTTTGATGAATTGTTCTGCCCTTTTTTTCTTAAGATCCATATGTAGCATCAAAATTGGATTTCCAAAATGTCCGGGAACTTCATGTTTTTCTATTTCATCATCTCCTATTCCAAACAAATCATTTAGAGGTTCGACAATTTTTTTAAAATCTTCCGTAGCATGCAATATTAAATCTATTTTAACTACGATGTTTTTTGTCATTTTTAAAAGAAACTTTCTGCCTTAATCTAAGCTTCAAGAAGTGCTATTTCTTCTTCGGAAGTTCTAAGTAATTTCACTTTTTCCAGACCAACGTGTCTTACACGGATTATCTTTTTTGTAGCCGCCATAATATCACCATTAATCCTTCCATAACATGCTGCCTGAGCAAATTCATCAATTGTCATCTGTGGGACTATCTTTTCTATTTGTTTTTTAGCCTCTAACCTTAATGCATGTTTTCTAGACGTGTTAAGTTCCCTATGGCTAAGAGTTAATACCTTAATTCTAAAGGAATAACCATCTTTTGTTTTTGTATCTATAACAAAATTAATCCTAGAAGAACCACGTCTAATCAAACTTCGTAGAAATTCTTTCGAATATTCATATCTCTTAAAAATTGTAGTAGCCTTGTCTTCAGATACCTTGTTAATTTGGAAAAATAGTTTGTATTGATGTTGTGATGGATCGCCTTTCAAAATATCAAATAATGTAACTTCAACTACTCTTCCCACAGCATTTTTGTCGTCAGTTATTGGAACGTATGCTACAGGAACATTGTTAAATGAATCAGGTGCTAAGACTCTTACCCATCTTTTTTCCTTCCACTTGTCCTTAATTTTTCGTGTTTTTCTAGCCAATTAATACAGCCCTCTGATTCTAAAATATAAGTTGTAGTGAACTCAGACTAGTGACTTGTCCATGTTTGTGCTAACAACTTCCTGCACTTTCATAAAGTACAGCTGTGTTGTGTATGGCATTTTTTGCAAATTATAGTCAATAGCTTGCATGAAATAGCGTACCGCTCGCTTTGAAATGTCTATGTTAAATTTCAATGGAAGTACTGGATCCTGTGTGATATTGACCTTGTCTTGAAGCCATGGAGGGAGGATCTCTATCGTCTCGTCAGTGATCTTTCTGTACCAATACTCTAGGTTTTCCGGCTGAAGACCACCTCTTAGGTTATCAATATCTACGTCTATCTTATTCAGCATCCTGTTAGTAACGCTCATGCTATTAATGCAAAAATTCTTGTTTTATTCGATTAACTCAAAGATAGGCAAGTTGCTTGTCAATTCAAATTTCCACTACTGTCAATCTCAGAATTCTTGATTCTTGTGCTTGAGATGGCTTTTCCATCCTTGGCTAATACCATCGGCACAACAACTATTTCCGCAGGTGGGTGGTTTCTCTCCGCCCTCAGTTCGTTAAGTTTTACACCATTACTGCTGGTCTCTTCACTTACAACTAATGCCTGGACAGTTCCTTCGATAACAGCTGGTCCAAAGTCATTCTCAAGTTTACTTATCTCATACGAAGAATTTGGAAAGCTCTGCTCAATTACATCTTTTAACGATGACAGCCTTTTTGAGTAATCATTGGTAAGATTTTTTCCGCGTTTTTCTGCCAGTTGATCACTACTAAGACCTATTATCACCTTGGATGATATTGAGAATGATTTGGTTAACAATGCAACATGACCTGCATGAATCAGATCAAATGTACCACCCATGGCAACAAGATCAAATTGTGTCATGATATAAGTATGGTTAAAGACAGATTATAGTTTTTCATTAAAGCAAAATACTGAAATCAAAAAAGGTGTTTTACTTACCGGTTCTTCTAGCAGTAATTGCAAACCAGTAAACTAATCCTGGAGCTAATCCCACGATCAGTGGAATAAACACTGGCCACATGTCAACTAAAGCACCCATATTTACTATCGAACAATATTTGCTATTTAAGTCCATCTAAAATAGTCAGAGTTGTGAACGATCTACTTGTGTTTATTTTTAAAGGTGGACTGAAGGGGATTTGAACCCCTGACCCCTCGCGTGCAAGGCGAGTATTCTACCAGTCTGAACTATCAGCCCTCCCCTTCAATCATTGCCGTATAGATTTTAATTGTTCTCTTTTTAATTGACAAGAATTTTATTTGATTTACAGGAGTTTTTCTTAGATGGTTCTATTAGAATCGAAGATCACACTAAAAACCGGAGACGGTGCACCAGATTTTTCATTAAAAGGAATTGACGATAAAATGCATTCTCTTGAAAGCTATGCTGGAAGTAAGGGATTGCTGATAATCTTCATGTGTAATCACTGCCCATATGTCAAGGCTAAGATTGAGGCCATCAAGGAGATTCATGAGAAATTTAATGAAAATATTGCTATAGTCGGGATAAACAGTAACGACTCGACAGAATATCCAGATGACAGTTTTGAAAATATGCAAAAAACAGCTAATGAGAAAGGTATGAAATTTGATTATCTCGTAGACGAAAAACAAGATGTTGCAAAAATATATGGTGCGGTTTGTACGCCTGATCCATTCCTTTTTGATGAGGATAGGAAGTTAATTTTTCATGGCAGAATTGACAATGCCATGAATCCTGATGCTACTGCAACGGAAAATACAATGCAGGAAAACTTGAAGAAATTTCTGGCAGGAGAAAAGATAGAAAAGGATTTTGACCCATCCATTGGTTGCTCAATCAAATGGAAGGAACAGCAAACTTAAAACACGTAGTGTAAGGCAAATTTTTCAGGGCTCGTAGCTCAGCTTGGCTGGAGCGTTCGACTGATAATCGAAAGGTCATGAGTTCGAATCTCATCGGGCCCATACTTTTAATCATTAAATTGAGCTCTCAAATGTCGTTTGTGACCATTGTAATATTGCCTCAACGTCTTCCTCTATCAAATCAGCCTTAATTCCAGCATTTTTCTTCATGTCACCACAAGCAGCAAGATGCAGATTTCTTCTGGATTTTGCCTTAATGGAATTAACAGATTCAGCAAAGAATTTCATACTTTCTGGTGTTGACGAAAATACAACAATTACCATCATTCCAGACCCAGCCTTCCAAACTTTAGTTAGAAGCTTCTGCAGGTCAAGATCAAATAAGACATCAATGGATGAAGACATATCACCCAAAGAATAGACTTGCCATCCATCAGCATGAAAAGTGGCTGATGCTGCTTCCGAAAGCAGAGTACTTTGGTGGTCAGCTGATATCAAAATTACTTTCTTTTTTGTGTCAATATCAAAATTTTCAAGTTTGATTATTTGTATAGAATTGGAGATGATTTTTTCCAGAAGATTGAGTTCAGATTTACCAATCTTTCCCTGATCAAATATACCATATATTGATTCTATTGCAGGAACAATAATCTCCGTTATTATTTTGATTGGCTGTGTTGTAGAATGGAAAGAATTCCTTACAAGATTATACACTTGTTGCTCCTTTCGTGCAGTTAGGTATTCGACATACTTGGTTTTTACCTTGAAAAGATCCTCAGGAAAATTAAACTTCTCAGTACCATCCTCGATAAACCAGAGATTAACATTACCAATATTCTTCTGTTTAATCAAACCCTCAGCAGCAAAGATGTTAAGGTACTTTGTTGTCGTGATACGATTAATCTCTAGACGCTCAGAGATTTCAAGGCCAGAAAGCCCAGTCCTGGAGGTGGTCAATAGGTCGACTAGTTTTTCTTTTATTTCCTCAGTTTGATACCCTCTAGCCATGATCGTAAACTGTATTTATCGTGTATAAAGGCTGATTCGTGTTGATCAAAAAAATACTAACAAAAAATGTTATATAGTCATGTACCTTAATTTACGGTAAGGTACATAGCAATGCCAAAACCAGGATTCAAATCAATAACCATATCTGAAGCAGTATACGACAAGTTCAACCAGGCATATCAGAAGAACAAAGACGAGTTGACAATGAAGGGTGTCAACAGCTTTGCAGGCTATGTTACATATCTCCTCGAAGATGTGATGAAAAAAGACAAAACATTTGCCCGTTATGCGCCTAAACTAGAAAAGGTATCAGTTGACGCTGATAGAATTATTCTAAAAGACAATATCAAAAATAGAATTGCCGAAGTTGCAATTCAAAATGGTCAACTTTACTGCCAACTTTGTGAGGAGAAGGATTGTGTCCATATTGGCTATGTCTTTGGTCTTCCTGACGTCTATGAAATTCTAAATTCTAAAGGAATTAGACAAACAAGATAACAGTGCAGGAGGTGAGATTCGAACTCACGAACTCCTGAGAGACGGGATCACCCATTATATGATCTTAAGTCCCGCGTGTCCAAAAGCATACATGCTTTCTTTGGCCAGGCTTGACTACTCCTGCACTAGCCTAGCTAACT
>LULL01000744.1_pt1 | contig 16844 bp, 18 predicted proteins | sample 728161 | NCBI WGS metagenome assembly LULL01 (sample SAMN03860290, study PRJNA289734) | marine metagenome | biome: seawater column; feature: ocean; material: water; isolation source: Red Sea water column Station 149 - depth 500m | place: Saudi Arabia: Red Sea | collected 2011-10-15 | depth 500 m
GGACAATATGGGATTAATCTACATGTAACCAAAAAGGCACCGACACATACAGCAATCTTTTCTTTCCCATTTGGTGATTTATTCAACAAGAATGGAATTAGTGCAACTATATCAAAATGGAGAAAATTTAGTGATGTATCAACACCAACACAAGCAAAGATGGGTGGTAATTATCTAAATTCTATTTTGGCAACGCAGGATGCAAAACAAAGAGGATTTGAGGAAGCAATTCTATTGGATCAATCTGGAAATGTAAGTGAGGCACCTGGTGAAAATATATTTTTGGTAAAAAATAACAGGTTGGTTACTCCATCACTTAGTTCATCTGCATTAGATGGAATTACACGAAAGTCGATTATTACATTAGCTAAAGATATGAAATTAAAGGTGAATGTACGAAAAGTTAGTAAAAAAGAATTAAAGACTGCTGACGAAATTTTCCTCTCAGGGACAGCTGCAGAAATTACACCAATAATTATAATTGATAAAAAGAAAATTGGTAGTGGAAAAGTTGGGGATATAACCAAACTGTTCATGGATACTTATTCAGACATCGTAATGAATAAAAACAAAAAATATTCCAATTGGTTAACTGCGGTGTATTGATTGAAGGTTGTTCAGATAGGAGTTGGAGGATGGGGAAAAAACCATTCAAGAGTACTTTCAGAATTTGGTGTACTCTCTGCTGTGTGTGATACAAACTTAGAGCGTGCCGAAGAATTTGGAAAGAAATATTCTGTGAATTTTTACAATTCACTTGAAAGTTTATTAGAACAGGAAAAATTTGATGTAGCATTAATTTGTACGCCTACTATTACACACTCAAATATTGCTACAAAGCTCATTGAAAATAAAAAACACGTTTTCATAGAAAAACCAATGACATACTTATCTGACGATGGTCAGAATCTTGTTGACCTTGCAAAAAGAAATAAGGTAATTCTAACTTGTGGATATATAGAACGATTTAATCCAGCTGTCGTTTCTGTAAAAAATTCTATTAAATCACAAAGATATGGAGATTTAATCAGGCTTGAGTTTTATCGTGAACATAGAATGCCACAACACATCAAGGATGTTGGAGTTATTTATGATACATCTGTTCATGATATTGATACTGCTATGTGGTTATTTGATGACACACCGGAAGTTGTCTTTGCGATCGCTGGTAAAATTAATCACGAGCATGAAGACTTTGCTACTATAACATTAGGGTTTAAAGATAACAAGACTGCAACAATCTCTTCAAACTGGATAACTCCTATACGTGTGAGAAATTTTAACGCTGTTTGCACAGATGCAAGAATATTTTCAGATTTCATCACTCAGGAAGTTCGAATCGAAACTTGCAATGATACAGAAACTCCCAAAAATGAAAAAGTTGAACCACTATCATTAGAAATAAGAAATTTTCTAGATGCAATAGATGGTAAAAATGATCTTGTGGTAAAACCAGAACAGGCTGTAAATGTTACAAAAATTGCTCTTGATCTAAGATGAACAGAAAATTATTAGAAATACTTGCATGCCCTATAGATAAACATCATCCGCTAGAACTATTTGAAAATAAATCAGATAGTGAAAAAATAACCGAAGGCTCTTTGTATTGTGAAAAATGTTCTAGGTTTTTTCCAATAATAGATGAAATTCCTATAATGTTACCTGATGAATTAAGAGATAAAAAACAAGATATTGAATTTCTAAAAAGAAATACTAAGGAATTACCAGAGAAAATTATAACGAAGGCATTACCATGGCATTTGTGAGATATTTTGGTCACTAACTATATTTCTGACAAAACAAAGATTGGTGAAAATACCAAGATCTGGAATTTTGTTTATGTTGGCGATAACGTTGAAATTGGAAGCAATGTCAAGATCGGCTCTCTAGCTCATATAGATTATGACGTAAAAATTGGGGACAATACACTCATTGAGGGATTAGTTTACATCCCACCGCTTTCCAGGATTGGAAAAAATGTTTTCATTGGACCTAGTGCCGCACTAACAAATGATCCTTATCCACCTAGTGAAAAATTAATTGGTGTAGTAATTGAAGATAATGTAATAATTGGTAGTAGAGCTGTAATCAAAGCAGGTGTAACTATTGGTAAAAATAGTGTGGTTGGAATGGGCGCAGTGGTCACTAAGGATGTCCCATCGGATACTGTAGTTATGGGGGTTCCTGCAAAGACAAAATATTCACGTAGTGAATATGATAAAAAACAAAAAGAATGGAAAAGTAAATGAATCTAAGATTCTACTTGTGATTTGAATATCCAATTCTTAACTTTTGTTAATATCAAAACCCATATGAAAATCAAAATTAATGCAATTCCAACTTTTATTCCTGAGAAAATTATTGGATCAATGCTTACCATATTACCTAAAGAAAGTGGTCCGATAACTAATGTCATCAATCCACCACCAAGCAGCATCAAAACCCACATGACAAAGATAAAACCATATATTTTCACATTCATTAAATTTCCACTCCCATCATAAGTGCCGTAATTACTGCTAAAACACCTGAAAATACTGTCAATTTCAAAACCTCATTACAAATTTGTTTTTCTGACAGTGGTTTTTTTGCAATAAGTAATCTGACTAGCGTAATTGGAGCATGATTTTCATCAGTAGATTTTAGTCTAAAGTCATCAGTGTGTTTAGTAGGATTTTTAATTTCTCTATGTTCAACTATCTTTTTCACACTAGAAAGAAATAAGAATGAATTGATGACAGCGGGTAAAATTGCAACCGCTGCAACAACTTCTACTTGACCAACAATAGCTATAACACCATATGTAGCCCCAAACATTACTACACCAGAATCACCAGGAAATATTCTACTGGGAAATTTGTGGTATTTATAAAAAGCAAGTGAGGCAAAAGCTAGACATAGGCAAGCTATACCAATTTCATAATTCTGTAGAATAAACAGTGAAACAGCCAGTGCAAAACTTGCAATTGTAGTAACTCCACTAGCTATTCCATTGAGAACATCAATAGAATTTATTGTATTTCCCATAATTGGGATCATAAACACCACTAGGGCTAAATACAAAGATGGTATTTTGACTGAACCAAACAGTGGAAAATCAAGATTTGAATCGTATGCACCTAACAAAAGTATTGGCGCTGCACAAAATGCAAGTGCAAGAGGTTTAAACCAACCACCCATAGTTTTTTTATCGTCTATTATTCCAACAGAAAATCCTAGAATAGATGTTATGATTATAGCTAAAATTTCTGATATTGGGAAAAAGAGGTATAAGGTAATTTCTGATGCAACAATTCCAATTAGGATTGAGATACCACCAGGTCGTGATATCATAACGTTCCCTGGTTTGTTAACATCCTTTACTACTAGATTTCGTTTTTGTAAAAATTTGATCAAAACAGGGGTAAAAGCGTAAATAGAAAAAAAAGCAATTGCTGAGACAATTATAGCCGCGATTATTTTTTCTTCCAATTATTCTACCTTTTCTACCTGTGATTTGATACTTTTTGCAATCGTTTTACCAATTTTATCTATTTCTGCTAATTTCTCAAGCGGTGCTTTTCTTAAATCTACACGATCATGAAAACCATATTTATGCAATATTTTTGCCCGTACACGTCCCACATTTTTGATTTTTACTAGATCAAGGTATTTTTCTGGTACACCATGTCTAATTCTTTGTCTAAGAGTATCCAATTCATCAACAAGAATCTGATTTTTCCAGAATCTAGCGATTTCTCTAACAATGTAAGCTAAACGCTCTGTATTTTGTCGTATTTGAAATATATCACCAGGTTCAGCGTTAAATTCTTCAGACATCATAGAATATGTCATACCATCAATCCAATGATGTAAAATTAGTAGACTTTTTGCCCAATCGTGATCCAGTTTCTGCTCCGTGTATAATTTTTCATGTTTAAAATTATCATGTATCTCTTCCATCTTTTCTTCAAGTTTTCCTGTTAGCCCAAATTGTGGATAGAATTCAGGTAGATTGGTAATCATATGCAAGAAACCAAATGTGTGTTTGTTTCCTTTAACGTAATCCTCAAGATATGCAGTTATATCGAATGCAGTTTTTGGATCAATCCTTAACCAAAACACTTTTTGCCCAAATTTTGTAGGCTTGAAACCTCCCTCAGCAGTAATCATATCATACATTTTCAACTCTTTTAGGCGATTAGCGATTTTACTTTCTAACTTATTATCAGACAAGCCACCAAAAGTTTGAGAAAAAAATTCATTGAGCTTCTCTTCAGAAATTGCAGAAAAGGTTGACGATGTTGCAATTAAACCAAGTAAATGAATTCTTAAAGAACTCTCCCCAAGTATCTGTGACTGAAGAGATTCTGGTATGCCATCTACATAATGTTCGAGATATTGATTTGGTGAACCTTTTGCTACAATTATTGATTCACCCTCATTGTCATATTGCGGTCTACCAGCTCTCCCACACATCTGTTTATACTCTAAAATGCTGATTGGTGAATTACCATCTAAGCCAAATCTGAATACACTAGATATTATTACTCTACGTGCAGGTAGATTAACACCTGCAGCTAATGTTGGAGTTGCCGTTAACAATCTGATATTACCATTTTTGAATTCATCCTCAATTATTGTACGACATCTTTGATCAAGTCCAGCATGATGAAACGCAGAACCATTCTTTACTGCATCTGCCAACTTTTTTACTAACTTTGTTTGATCTTCAGTTTCCCTTGGAAGTATTGTTTTAGAAATTTTAGTTAGTTTCTCAAGTTCATCCTTTTTTAGTTTCTCTGCCACAAATTTTCCAGCTTCAGTGGCAGCAGCAACCGAACCAGCTCTTGTCATAGTAAATATCAGACTTTGTGCTCCATCCTCTACAATATCTAATCCTAACCCAATTGCAGGGTTTCTATGTCTAGTTTCTCTTTTTTTGTCAAGATTACCCTCAGATTCAACACGATCTTGATTTGTTATGGTATGATTACTATATACTGCTTCAGATAATGGCACAGGCCTCCATTCACTTTCAACAAGCTTACAATCCAACCATTCTGCAAGTTCAGAAGAATTTGATATAGTAGCACTCAGTGCAACTATCTGTGGTTTTTTTCCTACATAACCAGTTTTCAATCTAGTCAGAATCATTTCAAGTGTAGGTCCTCTACCAGAATCACCAATCAGGTGGATTTCATCAGAAACTACCACTCCTATTTCATAAATCCAAGATTTTTGAAACGTCATCATAGCATCCATGGTTTCGTTTGTAAGAATTATGATATCTGCATCGTCTAATTCATTATATTTTGAATCAAAATCACCTGTAGATATTGCTACTTTGATTTTAGCCCCGTTAATTTTTTCTAATTTTTTAAACTCTTCAAATTTTTCAGATGCTAGTGCTCGTAATGGAGTAAGATAGATTACTTTGGATTTATTTTTTGATAGATGAGATAGTGTTGCTAGCATCGCAATGAGTGTTTTACCGCTTGCAGTGGGGACAGAAACCATGACACTTTTACCATCAAGAACCCCTGCCTTCACCGCATCATTCTGTGGAGGGTAAAGTTTTGTGTAGCCTTCTGATTTTAAGAAATTAATTGTATTAGAGTCGAGTGGTAACCTATCAATTCTCATACCGTGTTCCAATGACCTGGTTTTGACTCATAAATAGATGCTTCTTGGTTCATTTTGCGAATAAACCGTTTAACTTCATCTTCATCTTTGAATTTATCTGATTTTATGAGTTCATCAACCAAATCTTGTTCTAATACAGGCGATTTGTCATCACCCTCAAGTGATCTTAGAGTTTCCATGAATGTAGATAGTTTTGATACTTCACTACGAGGACGACCTTGGAGTACTCCTATGTCAACCTTTCCTGTATTGACATCTATTCCTGAGTTCTCTAGCATTTTATTGAATAGGTAAATTGCTCTTTCCGCATCATCCCCTTCAACTTGGTTCTTCAACAGAAGTCTTGCTCTAGCAGTAGCTAACCTAATTAATCCTTCTAACTGTCTTGGTGTTATTGTAATCATTTTTTCTTTGTCCTCACCCTCAATACTTCTCATTTTAAGATAGAATTCCATTATCTTGCTTTCAGCTTCTTTTGTAAGAGCTGGATCGATTCGCTTTGCGTATGCTAGGTATTTTGTAAGAATATCAACATCTATGAGTGATGTAGTATCAGTTCCAGACCCATGCTGGCTTATGATATGTTCTGCTATCTGTCTATCTTTCTCCTCTCCAGGAATATCCCTTACAACAAATACCAAATCAAATCTTGTAAGAAGTGGAATTGGAAGATTAACATTCTCGGTTAAATTTTTGAATGGATCATACTTTCCAAACATAGGGTTTGCCGCAGCCAATATTGATGTTCTAGCATTAAGTGTTGCAACTATACCTCCTTTTGCTATGCTAGCTGATTGTTGCTCCATCACTTCGTGTAGAGCACTTCTATCTTCTGGTCTCATTTTATCAAATTCGTCTATGCAAACTAGACCTTGATCACCAAGAACTACAGCACCAGCTTCTAACATGAAAATTCCTGAAGTATCACGTACCACTGCTGCAGTAAGACCGGCAGCAGTGGATCCTCTTCCTGATGTATATAGTCCTCTAGGAGCAATCCTTGCACAGAATTTTAGCATTTCACTTTTTGCAGTACCTGGATCACCAACAAGAAAAACATTGATGTCTCCTCTAACTTTTGAACCGTCAGAAAGTGCACGCTGTGTTGAACCTACAATCAGCAAAAGAATTGCTTCTTTGAATATTTCATGTCCACGAATATGTGGTGCGAATGATTCTATTAATCTGTTATAGATATCATCATTCTTTGCTAAAGTTTTGATTATTTTTTGCTCATCTGGAGAAATTTCTTCCCTTTCTGTTCGTCTTGAACTTTTAGTTCCTTTACCCCCAATAAACTCGATATTATCTCCATCTATTCGTAGTCTATAAAGCGCACTTTCAGATTGCTTTACTCCAGATATACGCTCCTGCTCAATTCTAACAATTCCAGTCAAAACAATTCTGTCGCCAGGGCGTGCGTAATCTACCAAGTCTTGCTTCATACTAACGTTGACATAGTGAGGCAATTGTCCTGGTGGAAGATCCTCTGGCAATTCTTGTAATCTAACTATTTGAAAGTCTATGAATCTGCTTTCTTCAGGTACTAAAGCTAAGTTTGTATGCTTACAATTTGGTGTTTGACATTTTACAGAAGCATTCAAGCTCATTCCGTCAAGCAAAGTGAATGTTGAAATATGTTTGTCAAGGCACTTGTAAGTTACTTCTTTAGCAAGTGGTTTTACCTCTGAAGCTCTTACTACCATACCAGAGACACTTATCATCTTGGTTATGACCTCAGAGTTAATTTGACGTAAACTTCGTTCGTCTGGGAAATTTGCTATACGTGCACGTATATCATGTTTAATCTTCTCTGCATATTCTGGATTGCTCTCCTTCAAAATTTCATAAATAGCTCTTGAGAATGCATGAAGAATTTCATCAGCGCTTTGAATGAATTTTGATTCAATAACTGGCACAGATACTAGATCATTAAAATCCACAACAACGTATGTAGTTTGTTTAACTATCATCTGATCAATCTGTTCCACATAAGAAAAGGAACCTGTAGGATCTTTGAATTGTGTTAGAAATTCCTTTACTTTGTCTGCAAGTGCAGAATCTGTTAATGCTCCTTCCGCGGTCATTATTTGTTACCTACTACTGTTTTAGAAAAATTGGAGCTATTATCATGAAGGTTATTGTAGAATTTCTGTTCTTCTATAGATAATTTCTGAGAAATTTCAGCCGTGAGTTTAGATGTATCAGCAAGACGAATAATTTTGGTTTGTCTCGTTCTAACTAGAGTGTTTAGTAAACTTTGAACCTTATCATAATCTTTTTCAGGTAATCCTTTCATGTATGATTTCATTTTTATGTAAAAATGAGGGTCAGCTTGTTGTTGGACTTGAAGTGTTGATAGATCAAATTGACCTAACATCTTTTCCTTTTCAACAGCCTGTTTTAATTCCACAAGCATATCTATATCTTGAATTTCAACAAATTTTTCAGATTCTAAAACTTCCGCAGACCATCTAGGGATGTTAAGAATTTCACCCGTTTTTCCTTGAATTGAAACACCAGAAATATCCAAAGCTGTATCTTTCTTAAATTCGACTTTAACATCCGTTAGGTTATATCCTATCGAATGAATTTGTACCAATTCAGACATTTCCAATGGATCTGTAAGACCATTAAACCATTTAATGGATACGATCGATCAAATGAATTTACAAAAAGCTTTGATCATTTGATCCTTTATGTCATTTATTAATAGGAAAGTGTGGTTAAAGATCTAATGTCACCCTCAAATGTGATGTGGGTAGAGAAATATCGTCCACAGAAAATATCTGAATTGGTAAATCAGAAGGAAATCGTTGGTAGCATTAATTCTATGTTAAAAAACCAGGAAGAATTACCACATCTTTTATTTTCAGGTTCGGCTGGTGTAGGAAAGACCACTGCTGCACTTTGTGTTTCAAGGGAGATCCTAGGAGAACATTGGCGTGATTATACACTGGAACTTAATGCATCAGATGAGCGTGGAATAAACATGGTGAGAGAACGAGTAAAAAAATTTTCTCGATTTGCCGGTTTGGACACTGAAATTCCGTTTAAAATAATAATTCTTGATGAAGCTGATGAAATGACATCTGATGCACAAACTGCACTAAGAAGAATAATAGAAGATACGGCAAAAATTTGTAGATTTATTCTGGTTGCAAATAATTTATCAAAAATAATTGGACCGATTCAAAGTAGATGCGTTGTTTTCAAGTTTACTAAGATCTCAAACAAAGAGATTCTTCCTCAATTAAAATTAATTAGTAAAAAAGAGAAGATTAAGGCAGATGACAAGGGGCTAAACACTATCTGTGATTATACTGATGGTGATCTACGTCATTCGATTAATGTCCTTCAGGCTGCTGCTAGTTCAGGAAGTGTAACGGAATCTACAGTGAAATCAGTTGTTGGATTGACCAAAACAAAAGATGTTCAAGACGTTCTAAAATTGGCTCTTAATGGGAAGATTTCTGATTCACGAAACAAAATGATAGAATTGATCAAGGTTTACGGCATGTCAGAATCAGATTTTTTAAAATATATAACACAAGCAGTATTTAGTTCAAAAACGAATAATCTTGAAGAAATACTAGAAATAATTGCAAAGTATGATTACCGAATTTTAGTAGGTGCTAACCCTGAAATTCAGTTATCTGCATTGTTGGCAGAATTAGCAAAAATTGGAAAATAATAAACGCAGAGAGAGGGATTCGAACCCCCGCGTGCTTGCGCACACAGGCTCTCAAGGCCCGCGCTCTACCAGGCTAAGCGACCTCTGCAAAAATCGAGTGTGGATTTGCTTGTCCAGAACCTAACTTTTGGAATGTACCTTCAGCTTTTTCATGCCATTCCTGGTTACCTTGGTCCACTAGAACCGCTAGTGGAGGGCATACTGATACACAAGCCATACACCAAATACAGTCATGTTCTCTGATTGGATCTGCTTTATCTGTGAAGTCAAATCGTTCTTCTTTTACGGTAGAACCTGTTCCAGCAAAGGTTTCATTTATTGCCTTTATGCCAGAAATGTCTTTCTCAGTTCTGTACCATTGGAAGATTTGAACAGGACATGCTTCTATACATGCACCGTCAGCTACACAAGAGTCCCAATCGTTAGCTACCATCGTTCCGCTGATACCAAGTTTTTCCATTTTTTCCTTATGTTTCTTGTAATCAGCGAGAACTTTTTCGTCCTTTGAAGCTTCGACTAGTCCTTGTGATTCCCAAACCCAGTGGTAGTTGCCACTTTCAGAGTGGGTGATCTTGCCGACTGTCTTTTTTCCTTCATGACAAAAGTCTTCTTTGATTGGCATAGTGGGTTTTATTTTTAAATATTATTTAAATCTAGACAATTATAACACTGTTTTTGATCAATTCCTTACGTTCATATTTTTTCATGTGATCTTTTGATTGTTGGATATTATCAAATATGATGTTTATAGTGGACCAAACATTGGAATTTTCACAAATGTAAATGACAAGTTTGTCTTTGTTCCTAATGGCTTTGCTAAAACTAAGGCTGAAAATTTAGCAAATTATCTTCAGGCTGAATATATTATGACACCTGTAGCCAACACCAGATTGCTTGGAGTTATGATGGTTCTAAACAATCATGGAATACTATTACCTAGAACATCGTCTCCACAGGAGATCGCATATTTAGAAAAATCTACTGGCCTTAACGTAAAAATATTAGATACAAAACATAATGCCTTAGGAAATTTAATATCTGTTAATGACAAGGGTGGAGTTATTTCTCCTTTGATTGAAAAAGAATTCATCAAGGAAATTGAAGACGTCTTAGATATTGAAGTAATACAAAAGAGGGTTGCAGGTTATGATCAAGTTGGCGCTGTTATGGAAACTAACAATTTTGGCGCTGTTATTCATCCTGAGGCAGATGAGGAAGATATTAAGAAATTTTCTAATGTTTTAGGAGTTAATGTTGAACCTGTAACAATAAACGGTGGTGTACCATTTGTTTCCTCTGGTATCTTGGCTAACAGTAATGCGGTTGTGGTTGGTAATCTAACAAATGGTCCGGAGATTATGATGCTGACACGTGCATTTACAAATTAAGAACGCTTTTAGTGTCTGTAATCAATTCGTCCAAAGAAATTTGTTTTTCAGTTTTATCCATCATATTTCTTAACACAACATTCTTTTCAGCAAATTCCTTAGGAGCAAAAATAATGGAAAACTTTGATCCTGATGAAATTTCCATTTGTTTCTTCAACGACTTAGCAGTTAAATCGATATTTACTGATATTCCAAGTTTTCGTAGTTTTGACACACAGTTAATCGCATCTGATTTTAACTCGTCATTTACATAGAGTACAGATATTGTATCATTAGTTGGAATACAAGGAATACCTTGCTCATCAAGACGTAGAATAATTCTTTCCACACCACCTGCTACTCCAGTAGCACCTAAATCATCACGACCAAAAATCTTTGGCAGACTATCGTATCTTCCACCACCTACCAATGCACCCAAATCAGAAGTGGTATCAAACGCTTCAAAAACTATACCAGAATAATAATCAAGACCTCTTACAATACCAAAATTAATTCTAATGTTCTCAATCCCTCTGTTTTTTAGTGAACGATACAGATCACATAATTCATTCCAACCATCTAAACTTGAAGTGTCAAAGCTTTTTTCAATTTCTGAAGGCGTTCCCTTAAGATTTGAAAATTCTAATATTTTTTCTAATTTTTCTGGAGAATATCCTTTTTGCTTGTATTCTTGCAGTATTTCATCTTTTGATTTTTTTTGAATCTTATCTACAGCCCTGAAAATATCGTGAAGTAGAGTGACATCATTTGATTCAAAGATATGATTGATATAGGATTCAACTAGTTTTCTATGATTAATATCAATACTGATGTTTTGTAGTTTGAGATTATTAAAAAATCTAGATGTGAATTCTATAAGTTCTGCATCATGTTCCACATTTAGATTACCAAACGTTTCAATGTTCCATTGATGGAAGAATCGATATCTACCTTTTTGTGGTTCATCATATCGCCATACCCCTCCAAACGAAGAAAGTTTTACAGGTAATTTTAGATTTTTTTGTGATGCAACATACCTTGTTAGACCTACGGTGAAATCGAATCTTAGTGCTACTTCCCTGTCTCCCTTATCTTTGAATTGATATATCTCATCACGAATGGAAGATCCACTCTTTGCTTCTAATACCGATAAAAGTTCGATGGGTGATGGTTCCATTAAATTAAATCCAAATATCCCTGCTGTCTCCAAAAATTTTTGACGAACGAAATCAATTTTTATCATCTCATCTATATCAAAATCCTTCATTCCACGTGGTAGTTCCATTCAAAAAAAAAATCGTGAAAAGTGCCTTTAAGACTTGCTGTTTACTTTAACTCATTAATAGCAGAAATTCATAAAAAAAGTATGAGTTACAAGTATCTTGAACATTCAACTGACGCATTTATCGAAGTCAAAGCAAAAAATTTAGAAGAAGCATTTTCTGTTGCTGGTAAATCAGTTGTCGAAACTATAATTGATCTAAAAAACATTAAGGAAGTTGAAAAAAAGAGTGTTAAAGTTAAAGGCAGAAACCTTCAAAATTTATTATATAATTGGCTAGAGGAGATTGTAACTATAACAATAACTGATGGATTTGCAATAAACAATTTCTCTGTTAATATCAAAAAAAATGATGAATATGAAATCATTTCCACTATTTCTGGTGAAAAATTAGATCTAGAAAAGCACAATTTCAAAGTAGAAATCAAATCTCCTACATTTCATTTAATGGAAATAAAAGAAAATGATGAGGTAACAATGCGATATCTTTTGGATTTGTAAACAACTTAATATCCATAAGCTGGATCTCGTTTTCGTTGAATTTCCACAATCTCATTCAGTGTATTTCTTTCTTCGGAGCTTAACTTCTGAGCAAATCGATTTAGTAATTTTTTTACATCAGATGAGGAAGGCAATGTATAGAATACATCTTCTTCAACTATCTGTCTTCCTATGGTTATGTTCTGCACGGAGCATGCTACCTCTTGTCCAACTTTAACAGAGGTGACAGTTTTCCCATCTTGCTGCAATTGATGTATCACACCAATTTTTTTCCCATCTTTGTTCATGAAAGGAACTTTTTGTCGTAGATTTCCTACATCTACTCTAATACCAAACACTGCTGGATTGTTATTTCTAAAAACAAAACCTTTCAGAAAAGTAAACTTGGAAATTGGAGTTAATTCCGCTAAAATGGAATTTTCCTCATCGGCTTTATCATCCTCTACCCATTGGGTGTATGTATCAATTAAACTATAGATTATCTTATCAGTGAAAATTCTGATATGGTTATCTTCCGCTTCGGTTTCAGCATCCTGTAAAACCTTCACATTAAAAGCAAGTATAACACCAAGATGTCTATCATTTTCTTTTAGTGCCATAGCTTCTAGAACATCACGGCGAGTTACTGGTCCTATGTCCGCTTTTGAAATAGGGATTTGTTTTCTACGTAACATTTCTGTAAGAGCCTCAAGTGAACCAATAGCATCGCATTTTAGAATCACACCATTTGTTTCGGTATTAATAAAGACAGATTGCATTTCGTCTTGAATTGATTTTTTAAAATTTTCTACATCAGAATTATTACTAGTTGCATAAAGTGTACTACCAGGTAAGACACCCTCTAAATCTGGAGATGCTATTTTTACACCGGCGGCAGCTTGTATACTTTCAACTGGTTTGAATTTATCTCGTGGATCCCTCATTTCATCTAATGCCTTAGGTAATAGTAGTGCTTTGGGTTTTGTAACAATCACGGAATCTCTTTTTGCTACTATTATAGAATCATCCTTTTTCATTTGTCCATCAATTAGGATTACATTTGCTGTAGGACCTAAACCAACTTCGTCATTAACTTCTAATATAATACCACGATTGGATTTTTCTTCCTGAACCAATTTATCTTTGAGATATTGTTGTGTTAATCCGACCAAAACAGCAAACAGTTCAGGCATACCTATACCAGTTTTTGCGCTAACAGGCACGATAGCTATTTCCTTTTTGTAGTCATTAATCCTGTAAAATGCCTCTGACTGATATCCTAAAACAGAAAGTGCGGTAACTACATCATAGATTTTTTCATCCAGAAATGTTTGTACTTCAGGATTTTGTTTCTCGATGGCTGATGAAATAAATTGTGTTTCTGTATCCTTCCAACCGGAAACCATATCAGTTTTATTTAATGCAACAACAAAAGGCACCTTGCGGCTTTCTAAAATTTTTAAACTTTCATTAGTTTGAGGCTGAAATCCTCTATTTACATCAACTACTAAAATTGCAATATCTGCAGCCGAACCTCCACGTGAACGTAAGTTTGTAAAGATTTCGTGTCCTGGAGTATCAATTACCAAAATACCTGGAATCTTATGTTCAACTTTACTTAATTTTTCATATAGTGGTCCACAAATTTTCTGTATAGTTTCTACTGGTAGAAAACTGGCGCCAATATGTTGGGTTATACCACCAGCTTCTCTTCCCTGTACACCAGTTCCACGTACTTTATCAAGTAATGATGTTTTTCCAGAATCAACATGTCCTAGAACAGACACAATTGGTTGTCGAATGCGCATTTTTGATCACTAAAATACCACATTCACTTCCTTATCAAAACTTTCGCTAGAATCTGATGCGTGGATAGAGTTTTCTGTTATACTAATACCAAAATCACCACGTATTGTTCCAGAACTAGCTTCCTTAGGGTTTGTGTTCCCTATAATTTCCCTGGTTAGACTAACAGCATCATCACGTTCAATTATTGCAACTACAACCTCCCCAGACGTGATAAATGATACCAGTTCATCAAAAAATGGCTTAGCGCTATGCGCCGAATAGAATTCTTTAGCCATTTCTTTTGTAAAATTTAATGTTTTTTTCTTTGAAATAGTGAATCCTTTCTTTTCAAATCGTGAGAGTATTTGTTCTACCAGATTTCGTTTTACAGCGTCTGGCTTTACAATGATTAATGTTTGTTCAGTCAACTTACTTTTTTGCTTTCTTAATTCCGCCTTTGACGTATTTTTTTGTCCATTTTAGCTTTCGAGGATCACGTTTTAGTTCAAGAGTATTTTTTTTACATTTAGAAGAGCAAAACCATAATACAGTTCCATCATTTTTTGCAAGCATCGTTCCTGATCCTTTCGCTACTGGACGATTGCAAAAACTACAGGATTTTACTAGCATGCTCATAACATTCACCTAATGGATTTTTTTGGCTTCTCGTTCCGTTTCTCGTAATATCAGAATATCAGACATTCGTACTGATCCCTTTACATTTCTTGTAAGTACTCTTCCTTTATCTTTACCATCCAAGACTTTCACTCTAACTTGAATAACTTCTCCAGCAATTCCTGTTCTACCTACAATCTGAATAACTTCTGCAGGAGTAAGCTCTTCTCCTTGTGTTTCTGTGCTCATGGTTCTGATTTAGCTTCTGGTTCTGATTTAGCTTCTGGTTCTGATTTACCACCTTTAATTTTAGCAATAGAACCCACAACTTCATCAATTATGTGTTGAGCATCACCGGAGTCCAAAATAGCTGCTGCGGCACACATAACTTCAACTCCCAATGCTTTTCCTAATTCTTGTTTGTTCGGAACAAAAGCATATGCAGCTCCCTGTTCTTCACATAATATTGGAAGATGTGCAACAACTTCTGGTGGTTCTACATCTTCAGCAATGATAATTAATTTACTTATACCTCTTTCAATAGCTTTAGTAGCTTCATTTGTACCTCTTTTGACCTTTCCAGTCTGAACAGCCACTCTAAGTGACTCATAAATCGGACTAACAAGATTCTCTGGTACTTCAAACTTAACATAGTATGGTTTTGCCATTTACATCACCCTGAGGGATCATCTCCATTCCAAGAATCAATCCAATTGGTATTAAAAGTGTTAGCTGCCTAGAAATGATTTAATTTTTTCAATATATTCCGCCATAAGTATTTCAAGGTTTTTTTCTGAATCAGATTCACCATAAATTCTAATTATTGGTTCAGTACCGCTGGGTCTAACCATAATCCAGTTTTTCTTATCAAAAACAATCTTTATCCCATCTGTAGTATCCGCATTTGGGAATTCATTTGAAAGTTTGGAGATTATTCCATCTATATCCTCTTTTTTACATGAAATTTTATCTTTAGTAGTAAAAGACTGAGGCAAATTACCAAGTTCTTCACTTATACTTTTGTTTGAACTTGCAAGAAGTTCCAGAAGTAAAGCAAGAGTCATACCACCATCTCTTACTTGGTTATGCTTTCCGAACATGAATCCACCGTTTTCTTCAAATCCTATAAGCGCATTTTCAGTAAGCATTTTTCTTGAGACTTCAACACTACCAACTTTAGTTCTTGTAACAGTGGAATTAGTTTGTGTGACTAATTCATCAATTGAATTTCCAGAATTAACGCATGTAACAACTTTCGAATTTGGATTTTTCTTTAATAGATAATCTGATAGTAAGAGTGCAGATCTGTCACCGGAAAGCAACATTCCCGTATCATCACAAAAAATACTTCTATCACCATCACCGTCAAATGCAATACCAAGATCAGCATTATTATTTACAACAGCAGAAGATAACTCTCCAAGATTGTATGGAGTAGGTTCAGGACCCCTACCTGGAAAGAGACCATCAATTTCCTCGTTGATTGTTATAACTTCACATCCTAATTGTTTACATAATTTTATTGCAGTAGTCGCTTGAGCACCATTTCCAAGATCTAACACAACTTTGCAATTCTTTGATTTTATTTTTGAAACGTCAATTTGCGATTTTATTCCATCTAGATACGTTTGTATCGCTCTATCATTATTTTTTGTTAAGCCAAATGTAGAAGAGTTGCGGTTCCAGTTTTTTTGAAAAAAAATCTCTTCAATCACACTCTCATCTTCTCGTGAAATTTCTACACCGTCACTAGCAACTGGTTTGATTCCGTTATATTCAGGTGGATTGTGAGAAGCCGTAATCATAATTCCGCCATTATATCCTAGCATCTTGGTTGCAAACTCTAAACATGGAGTGGGAACAAGACCTGCGAGATCGCAATTAATACCAGCAGAATTTAATGTAGAGCAAACTAATTTTGAAACCACGTTACTAGAATTTCTCCCGTCATATCCTACAAGTATAGTGCCTTCCTTGAAATAAGTTGAAATTG
>LULL01000310.1_pt1 | contig 16783 bp, 16 predicted proteins | sample 728161 | NCBI WGS metagenome assembly LULL01 (sample SAMN03860290, study PRJNA289734) | marine metagenome | biome: seawater column; feature: ocean; material: water; isolation source: Red Sea water column Station 149 - depth 500m | place: Saudi Arabia: Red Sea | collected 2011-10-15 | depth 500 m
GCAAATGTCAACAGACCCTAGGGTCTGTTGACGTTTCATCCATGCTTTGCGTTATCTGCTAAAACTACAGAAACGAGGCATGAAACGAAGGGAATGGTCACTCCCTTGCCAAGTTTCATAACGAAGTTTATGGCTGTTTTAGCGATAACCTTTCAGGACTAGGATGTTTTTTGACGCTACGTCGTTAGCAATGAGTCATTTAGAATGACTAAATCTCCTCATTACTGCCTAGTATCGCCTAAAAAAACATCCGCAGTCGCAAGCATCTGTGAAATGTCAACAGACCCTAAGTATTAAAATCTGTAGCAAATATAGGGTAAAACTTCACTTTTGATAAGCAAAAGCTGTGCCTTAAATTGATTTATTGTATTGCAAAATTTTAGAACCGTGCGCAGTGTCACTTTTTATTCACATCATGGTTTGGAACACTTCCTATTTTAAGATCTTACATCTTACTTTAAGAAAAAATAGCGTTCTAAATCGTTCGAATTTTGGTAAAAAAATGATAAGTAAAGATGAATGTGGAAAATATTTTAATAAATGGTAATTATGTGTAAATAAATTCCCAAAAATACTGGTAAAGTTTAAAAAATCGAGAAATAATTTAAATCAGTTATTGATACATTAGTTTGCAGGGCGTGGAGGGAATGCGTCGCACCAAAATAGCACAATCTATACGGTGCAATGACCCAAAAAGTCACGACGCAACTGAGCAAGCGATTTGCCACAAGTAAATTGATCAGTCACAGACCAGTGCATTTGCATCAGAAGATAAAGTCTATACTTTAGACTCCCTCTAAAATCCCAAAAAAATTAAAATTTTAGTAGGGTGATCAAACCCAAGTCTTTTAAATCATCAATAACGACAAAGCAATGATGTCTTTTTCATATTAGTATTCGTCATCGCAAAGCATTTTTTAAAATTCACTTTTCCCATATACGGAGCCATCATGGAACTCGATCAATACGATAAACAAATCATCGAAATATTGAGTCATGAGGATATGAATCTGAATGAGCTATCAGAGCGGATTCATCTATCGGTGAGCTCGGTACATCGTCGCATCAAAAATTTGATGGATCGTCAGATTATTGGCAAGATCAAACGTGAAATTAATTATCAAAAGCTTGGCTTTAGTCTACATGCCATTTTGCAAGTGTCGTTAAGCCGTCATGATAGTGAAACTTTTGAGCGATTTTTAGCAGCGGTTGAAGACATTCCAGAAGTGACCAATGCCTTTTTAATCACAGGTCAGTCGGCAGATTTCTTACTCGAAGTTGTGGCAAGAGATATGGACAATTATAGTGATGTGCTACTCAAGCGATTGGGTAAGATCGACAATGTGGTGGCATTGCATTCGAGTTTTGTGATTAAGAAATGTGATGTGCTGAATGCGACAGGCTTGTTGCAACGAATTTAGTATCCACAATTTTATAGATGAAGTTGAACGCAGTAGATTTAAAAAAAGCAGTAGTAGTGTATGATGCAGGCAATTTTCTTAGAATTGTTTGTAGGCAAACAATATGCTTAAACATTTTCGTTTTTCAATTATTTTTACCATCATCTGCTTAGCGATTTCAGCCTATTGGGGATATACACACGGTGCGGAAGCAGGTGTACAAACCATGCTCAAAGCGTTGGCAATTACAGCGATTCTTGCGGTGATGGAAGTCTCTCTTTCTTTTGATAATGCGGTGGTCAATGCCTCTGTGCTCAAAGGCTGGGATCCATTCTGGAAGATGCTATTCCTAACCGTTGGTATTTTGGTTGCTGTGTTCGGTATGCGACTGGTTTTCCCACTACTCATCGTTGGCGTTACTGCCGATATGAGTATGATGGAAGTGGCACGTTTAGCGCTCAATGATCCTGATCAATATTCTGCAAAATTGATGGCGCATCATGCTGAGATTGCTGCTTTTGGTGGCATGTTCCTACTTCTCGTATTTTTAAACTTCATGTTCGATGATGAGAAAGATACACATTGGTTCCATTGGCTTGAACGTAAGTCCGCTCACTTCGGCAGCATTCCTGCGGTATCGGTGTTTATTTCCTTAATCGCTTTGATCATCTTGGCTGGGCAAGTGCCTGAAGCACAAAAACTGGTTGTGATCATGGCGGGAATTTGGGGTATTGTGGTCTACGTCGGCGTTCAAGTCATCGGTCATCTGCTAGAAGGAAGTCCTAAGGAAGGTAAAGAAGGCAATGGCAATGCTGAAGTGGGTAAGGCAATCATGAAAGGTGGTTTGGGTGGATTTATCTACCTCGAAGTGCTTGATGCTTCATTTAGCTTTGATGGTGTGATTGGTGCTTTTGCGATCACCAATGATGTGGTGATCATCATGCTTGGTCTAGCGATTGGTGCGATGTTTGTCCGTTCGATGACCATCTATCTTGTTGATAAAGGCACGCTTGACGCTTATATCTATCTTGAACATGGTGCGCATTATGCGATCGGTGCATTGGCAGTGATCATGTTGGCAAGTGGTACAGGCGTGCATGTGCCTGAGTTGGTGACAGGCTTGATCGGGATCATATTTATTGTTTGGGCGGTATTCTCGTCCATTGCGTATAGAAAGCGTGAGCAAGCCAAGCTCAGTAGCTAATACTAGCTATCAAATTATGATCCGTTGAATCTAGGTCGATTTGACTTATCAGAAAAGAGCACTGCGGTGCTCTTTTTGTTTTAAGACTAAACAAGGTGCTATTTGTTACATCATTCAAAAACTGAGATAAAAATAGGAATCAGAAATTGGCATTGAAAAAGTATGTCAAAATGTAAGCCCTGCATTATTTTTGCACGGAAACAAAGGGCAATGCTTGATGAAGTCTGTATTCAAAGTTATATTGCAAGATTCGAACTACATGAATGACTTGAATTTTGCAGAAGTAGACGCATATACAGCATTCATCGCTATATAAAGATTAAAGGAAATAATATTCTCATGTATGTCCCAAGTGTTGATAATGCGCTCGTTCCAATGGTGGTTGAACAATCTTCACGTGGAGAACGTTCATTCGATATTTTTTCTCGTTTGTTGCGAGAGCGTGTCATTTTCCTCACTGGTGAAGTTGAGGATAATATGGCGAATCTGATCGTGGCACAGATGTTGTTTTTAGAAGCTGAAAATCCTGATAAAGATATCCATCTCTATATCAACTCACCGGGTGGCTCGGTCACAGCTGGTATGGCGATCTATGATACGATGCAATTTATCAAACCAGATGTCGTGACTTATTGTATGGGTCAAGCGGCATCTATGGGTGCATTCTTATTGAATGCGGGTGCAAAGGGTAAGCGTTATTGCCTTGAGAATGCCCGAGTGATGATTCACCAACCATTGGGTGGCTTTCGTGGTCAGGCTTCTGATATCGAAATCCATGCACGTGAAATTTTATATATTAAAGAGCGTTTAAATCGCTTGATGGCAGAGCACAGTGGTCAAGACTATGAAACTGTGGCACGTGATACAGATCGTGACAACTTCATGACTGCACAAGCTGCTAAAGACTATGGACTTGTTGATCAAGTACTCAGTAAACGTCCATAACCCTGATAGATCGAATTTGGAGTGTCTATGTCCGAAACAACGAAAGGACAAAAAAGCTGTTCATTTTGCGGTAAAGCGCAATCAGAAGTCGGCAAGTTAATTGCTGGCGAAGATGCCTATATCTGTAATGAATGTGTCGATGTCTGTCTTGATTTGGTGCAAACCAGTCAACAAGTTGAGTCAGGTGATTGGGCTTCACGTCCATTGCCAAAGCCACAAGAGATTCGTGAGGCTTTGGATCAATACGTGATTGGTCAAGACTGGGCGAAAAAGACACTGTCCGTTGCAGTATATAACCATTACAAACGCTTGAAGATTACGCAGCAAGCAGGTGCAAAACCTGATATTGAGTTGTCAAAAAGTAATATTTTGCTGATTGGGCCGACAGGTTCAGGTAAGACTTTGCTTGCGCAAACCCTTGCTCGCTTATTGGACGTTCCTTTTGCAATGGCAGATGCAACGACATTGACCGAAGCAGGCTATGTCGGTGAAGATGTTGAAAACATCGTGCAAAAGTTACTGCAAAAAGCGGATTATGATGTCGATAAAGCACAAAAAGGCATTATCTACATTGATGAAATCGACAAGATTACCCGTAAGTCTGAAAACCCATCTATTACTCGTGATGTATCGGGTGAGGGCGTACAGCAAGCTTTGTTAAAAATGATCGAAGGTACAGTTGCTTCGATTCCACCTCAAGGTGGGCGTAAGCATCCACAACAAGAGTTTATCCAAGTCGATACCTCAAACATTATGTTTATCTGTGGTGGAGCGTTTGCAGGCTTAGATAAGATTGTTCAGCAACGTCATGAAAAAGGTGGCATTGGCTTTACAGCAGACGTGAAGAAAAAAGATGAATCGAAAAAACTCGGGGAACTTTTCCGTGAAGTTGAACCAGAAGATTTGATCAAATTTGGTTTGATTCCTGAGTTTATTGGTCGACTACCTGTCATTGCGACGCTAGAAGAGCTCGATGAAGAAGCATTGATTCAGATTCTCACTGAACCTAAGAACGCACTGACTCGTCAATATCAATATTTGTTTGAAATGGAAGATGTTGATCTAGTATTTGAAGACAGTGCTTTGCGTGCTGTGGCGAAAAAAGCCTTGGATCGTAAGACGGGTGCACGTGGTCTACGTTCAATTTTGGAAAATGTCTTGCTGGATACCATGTACGATCTGCCAAGCACCAAAGATATTGGTACGGTGACCATTACCGAAGAGGTAATTCGTGACAATGCCAAACCAGTATTGGCTAAGCAACGCCTAACCAAAACAGCCCAAAAAGAAGATGAGCCATCTGTTGATTTGAAAGTTGTGAATGATCAACGTTCTGCTTAAATTTTCCAGTTGATAAATTTTCTTTAAAAAGCGCATGATCTGTTCATGCGTTTTTTGTTTGCAAAATAAGATTGAAATGTTAAGCTTGCATCAAACCACATTGATGTTGGTGTTGTGGCGTTTTAAAAACCCACGAAGGATTAAAAAAAGAAAAGCACGCTAGAGGGAAGTCATGCGTTATTTATCGATTGTCATCTGTGCCTCCACCATGGTGGGATGCGCATCAACGGGGAAAGAGCACTCGTCACTGTGGAACAAGCTATGGCATAAAGACCATAAAGAAGAAGTTACCACCGATCAAGCGCCAAATAACTCAACCTTACCTGATGTGGATTTGAGTAAAGAACCAGGCTTGCTTGAGCAATATCATGTCGGTGGGTTTTCCTTGGGTGCGTGGGTCAATCAAACCAAAGGGCAAAGCTTTCAACCTGTTAATATCCGCCATCCTGATGCAGCAATGGTCTATTTGTATCGACCTTATACGCAGTGGAATCGCCAAGAGATTGCCGCACCAAATTTTTTCCTAAATGGTGAGCGGATCCCAAGTCTGATTAATAATCACTATTACTGGGTTGAACTCCCTGCAGGAAGCTATCGTTTGAGCACTAGTCATCCATTGATGAATATGCATTTTCAAAAGCCAAAGTTGCTCGACTTTGATGTTGAAGCGGGGCAAACCTATTATATTAAATACGAAGAACAAGGCTTCCGTACTGGTGGTAGCTATAAGAAGCCGTTTTATCTGATGTCAGAGCAACTAGGTTTGCGTGAAATCATGGAAACGCAATTGAAGACGCCAGGCATTAGTTTCGTCAAATATGATGAAATTGAAGCGGCCACATTGGCGAATAATATCCATCAAGGACAATATCAAAAAGTGGATGAGGATGAACTATCTGATAAAGAACGTCTAGAGTTGCGTAAACCATTTAAGATTTGGAATCCGCTGACGTGGTAATCAACTTATAATTACGAACAAAAAAAGACGCTAAAGCGTCTTTTTTGTTTTTAGAGTGAAGCTTTGATCATCATGGTTGCATCAATCGTGTCATCACATCCTCAAGCTTTTGTTCGAATCGCACATGATGAAAGCTGTTTTCTGCCAACTCTTCAAAATACGATTGCATCTCACTGACGATTTGTGTTTCTTTACGATTGATAGATTGACCCTCAGGTGTGCTTAAAAATTCGATATAGGCTTGGATTTCTTCCTCAGTATAAATATTTTGCATGATGTCTTTGATTTTGAGCTTAACTTGAGGTTGGGTCATGATTTCTTTTGTCGTATCAAAAAGCAATTGGGCAATCTCTTGAGAGGCGATGAGTTGTTGTGCATCAAGCTGATCACTGCCTGTCATTCTCAAAATAATACTTTCAGACTCGGCTTCAAAATGGGGGTGTAATTCAGCCAAGGTGCTTTGGATGATAACATCTACTTCTGAAAGCTGTAGTAGCTGCTCTACTGAGCTTGCTTTTGCAGGAGCGGCAATCGCCGTAGGGCTAATGAATAAAGCACTGGTGAGTAATAAGGCAAAATTCAGTGGCTTAATTCTCAGCATGACCTGTTCCTTCTTTGATATTCAAAAGCATTTACTATGAATCTCAACATAACATAATGTGACCAAAGTACAATTATTTTCTGAAGATGTGACATAAATAAGTGGATAAGCGGTAGTACTGCTTGTTTTAATTTTTGCCCTCTCCATAAAAAAGCACAACCGTAGTCGTGCTTTATGATGTTCCAAATGGGGTGAACTAATTAGTTCGCTGCATCCACCACTGGGATTTTACCAATTTTCGCTTGCCAAATTTTCGGTGCTGTAGCGTGTACTGATGTCCCGTTGACATCAACCGCAACTGATACAGGCATATCTTCCACCACAAACTTATAGATGGCTTCCATGCCAAGATCAGCAAAAGCAACCACTTCCGCTTCACGAATTGCTTTGGATACGAGATATGCTGCACCACCAACTGCCATCAGGTAAGTCGCTTGATTATCTTTAATCGCTTCAACCGCAGTCGGACCACGATCTGCTTTACCAATCATGCCGAACAAACCAGTTGCTTCAAGCACTTGACGAGTAAATTTATCCATACGAGTCGCAGTCGTAGGACCTGCAGGGCCGACCACTTCATCACCGACTGGATCAACAGGACCAACGTAGTAGATAAATTTACCTTTCAGGTCAACAGGGAGTTCTTCGCCTTTGTTGAGCATATCGACCATGCGTTTATGGGCCGCATCACGACCTGTATAAATTGTTCCATTGAGCAATAAGGTATCACCTGGTTGCCACGCATTCATTTCTTCTTGGGTAATGCTATCCAAGTTGACACGCTTCGAGGTTGAAGTATCCCAAGTCACTTCAGGATAGTCTTCAAGTTTTGGCGCTTGGATATGTGCAGGGCCTGAACCGTCCAATGTGAAATGAGCATGACGAGTCGCTGCACAGTTTGGAATCATACCGACTGGTTTACCAGCAGCATGACATGGGTAATCTTTGATTTTAATATCGAGTACTGTGGTCAAACCACCTAAACCTTGAGCGCCAATACCGAGTGCGTTCACTTTTTCAAAGATTTCAATACGAAGTTCTTCGATGTTGTTCTGAGGACCACGACGCAGTAACTCGTCCATGTTGATTTCTTCCATCAACGATTCTTTGGCAAGCATCATAGCTTTTTCTGCTGTACCACCGATACCGATACCAAGCATACCCGGTGGACACCAACCGGCACCCATGGTTGGCACAGTTTTCAACACCCAATCAACGATTGAGTCAGATGGATTGAGCATTGCGAGTTTTGATTTATTTTCAGAACCGCCGCCTTTGGCAGCCACGGTAATATCAACGGTGTTGCCTGGCACGAGTTTGTAATGAATCACCGCAGGCGTATTGTCTTTGGTATTTTTACGACCGAATGCAGGATCAGCCAGTACAGATGCACGAAGCACGTTACTACTTTCTAAATAACCTTGACGAACGCCTTCATTCACCGCATCGTCTAGGCTCATAGTCAAGTCAAACTTGACATCCAAACCAACCTCTAAAAAGACATTAACAATACCAGTATCTTGACAGATCGGACGATGTCCTTCTGCGCACATACGAGAGTTAATCAAGATTTGCGCAATCGCATCTTTTGCCGCTTTATTTTCTTCACGGTCGTAAGCCCGGCTCATGGCTTGGATAAAATCTGTAGGATGATAGTACGAAATAAATTGCAGGGCGTCCTTGACCGAGGTGATCAAGTCATCTTGTTTGATAATGGTCGTCATATAAATCTCTTTTGCGGGCAGATAGCTAGCGGGGGGAATTATACGAGAAATTCACCGCCTTGTGGTGAAAAAATGGGTGAACTGTGCCAAAGGTCGGCGTATATTAATGAAAACCGTTTAATAAAATAGCCGATATAATCATGAGTGGCACAATACGCTTTAATCATCTATTTAATGAAATAGACGCAACTGTATGAGCAATCAACTTCTTGCAAAAAACATCATTGACATTTACCGCAAATATGGACGAGAGTGGACCGCACTGCGTGGTGAATATTTGTATGAACAATCTTGGCTTGATCGGTTTTGTGAAAAACTGCCGAGCAATGCAAAAGTATTGGATTTAGGCTGTGGTTCAGGTGTGCCGATTGCACGTTATTTAAGCGAGAAAGGTTGTGCAATTACTGGTTTAGATAGTTCGGAAGTGATGCTTGAAATGGCACAGCAAAATTTCTCGGTGGAGAAATATCCGAATCATCGCTGGATTCTTGGCGATATGAGAAATGTTCAGCTTAATGACAATACAGAGTCAGCTTTCGATGGGATATTAGCATGGGATAGTTTTTTCCATCTCACTGCTGAAATTCAACGGCAGATGTTTGCGCAGTTTCAGCGATTCTCCAAAATCGGCACGATGTTGATGTTTACATCAGGTCCAAGTGATGGTGAAGCGATTGGTGAGATGTTTGGCGAGGCCTTATACCATGCGAGTCTGTCTCCTGATGAATATCGTGAACTACTTGCGCAACATGATTTTCAAGTCGTAGAGATGGTTGCTGAAGATCCTGACTGTACAGGACATACCGTGTGGTTGGCGCAGAAAAAATCGTCTTAAAAATGTGACTGTATAAAGGTCAGGGTGAGCAGAACGTGAGTGAAAGCAAAAAATATATCAACGTGATCCAACATCTTGCTTTTGAAGATTTGGGCAGTTTTAGCAAGGTGTTTCAATCGCAAGGTTTTGAAATTCGCTACTACCATGCGGGTGTCAATATTCCTGAATCGATTTATATGGATGAATCGATTTTAGTGGTGTTGGGTGGTCCAATTGGCGTCTATGAGACGGATATTTATCCATATTTACAGCAAGAGATTGATGGGCTGAAATACCGTATTCAAAATCAATTACCCACATTAGGCATTTGTTTGGGCGCACAATTGTTGGTTGCGGCAAGTGGTGCAAAAGTCTATGCAGGGCATGTTAAAGAAATCGGTTGGTCTACTTTGCAACTGAGCGAGCAAGGCTTTGCAAGTCCACTTAAACATTTACATGATGTGAATGTATTGCATTGGCATGGTGATACTTTTGATTTGCCATCGGACGCCACGCTTTTGGCAAGTTCTGAGCATTATCCGCATCAAGCCTTTGCGATGGGTAAACACTTTTTAGCGATGCAATTTCACCCTGAAGCGGATGCACAGCGTTTTGAGCAATGGTTAATTGGACATTGTAGTGAGCTCAATCAAGCCAAAATTGATATTTTGCAACTGCGTGCGGATAACCAGCGTTATGGTACGGCGCTAGCACAGGCAGGTGAGCAGTTATTACTTGAATGGTTAGCAGGATTATAACGATCTCGACACACTTAGTCCGACATCGCAACATCAGTATCGTAACTTTAGCATCGCAACTGCGTCGTCAATGAATAAATGAAATGGAAAAATATTCACATGCAAGACTTGCTTGATTTAATGCAAACCCTACGAAGAGAGTGCCCGTGGGATCAGAAACAAACGCCTGAAACTCTGACGAAATATGCCATTGAAGAAGCTTATGAGGTCGATGCTGCAGTGCGTTCGGGTGATATAGCACATGTCAAAGAAGAACTTGGCGATTTACTGTTACAAGTGGTTTTTCAATCGCAAATGTATGCTGAGCAGGGAGCATTTAATTTTCAAGATGTGGTCGAAACTTTAAAGGAAAAATTGATTCGCCGTCATCCGCATGTCTTTGAACCGAATTTTCAAAATTTAGATGAAACGGGTGTCAATCAGCTTTGGCAACAGATTAAGGCTCAAGAAAAGCAACAGCAGCAGAAACCAGTCAGTCGATTGGAGAAAGTGAAAGTTGGCGCAAGTATTGATCAAGCGCAAAAGATTCAGCACTATGCGGCGACATTAAACTTCGATTGGGCGGATGTAGATGGAGCTTGGCAAAAACTTGATGAAGAATTACAAGAACTTCGTGAAGCCACGAAAGCAAATGATACTCGGCACATTCAAGAAGAATTGGGCGATTGTCTTTTTGCCATGATCAATGTCGGTCGAAAACTCGATCAAAATTGTGATCAGGCATTGCATGGCACGATTGCCAAATTTCGCAAACGCTTTGCCTATATTGAGCAAGCGTTAGCGCAGCAAAATCTGACACCAGAGCAATGTGATTTGGCACGGCTTGATCAACTTTGGGATGAAGCCAAAGCACATGAACGTCAGTAAATTCTACACAACAATGATTGTAGGACTATTCGCATTCTGTAGTTTATTTGCAGGGATGGTGCATGCCAAAACCACATTAAGCTTTGAGCAATGGAAAGCTCGACAAGAGCGTATTGACCAGCGTTTAATGGATCAGCGTTTAAAAGAGCAACAATTCCAATCAATAACGCCTCAAAGTACAGCGCAAACTTTATTGACCACAACGCAAAATACAACGACACCGCAAGTTGCAGATTCGACCATAACTCAGATACAGCCACAGCGACTTGGTGAGGCGGTGTCGATTAATATCAATCAAGCCACTGCACAGGAGATCACTGCAAAGTTAGATGGGATCGGACGCAAAAAAGCCCAAGCGATTGTGCAATATCGAAAGCATCATGGTGATTTTAAAAAAGTGGATGAGCTGATGCAGGTCAAAGGTATTGGTGAAAAAACTTTGGCAAAAAACCGTTCTAGAATCCGATTAAAACCCTAAATGAAGTAACAGAACAGCTTAAATTTCCGTAATTGATAGATAAAGAAATTGCCCTTTAACGTAGATAAAGCTATGATGAAGGCGTAATTTTTTGATCGACCCTTAGCTAAATTCCAATCTGGAGCCAGCTTCTTTGCAAACTTTGCGTGCCTCTAAATGTGGATTATCCACTTCACAACTCAGCCCTGCCATTTTAGACATTATTGATAGCCTTACCAAAGCGGGATATGACGCTTATATCGTTGGTGGTGGTGTGCGAGATTTGATGCTCGGTGAGCATCCAAAAGACTTCGATGCGGTGACCAATGCGACGCCTGCGCAGATTAAACAAGTGTTTGGTCGTCGCTGTCGTATTATTGGTCGTCGTTTTGAGTTGGCACATGTACATTCTGGACGAGAAATGATCGAGGTGGCGACTTTTCGTGCACCACCGAAAAAAGCTGTAACCAGTTCATCAGGTATGATTCTAAGAGATAATAATTGGGGCACGATTGAGCAGGATTTTGCACGTCGAGATTTCACCATTAATTCGATGTATTATCAGCCACGTGACGGTATCGTGCTCGATTTTTGCAATGCCTATAGCGATATTCAAAATAAGAAATTAAAACTACTTGGTGATGCACGTCAACGCTTTGAAGAAGACCCCGTGCGTATGCTTCGCACATTACGTTTTGCAGCCAAACTCGGTTTTCAGATTGATCAAAGTATTCTCAAAATTTTTGATGAAGCCTGTGCACAGCAATTGCGTGAAGTGTCGCCACATCGTCTCTATGATGAGTCGCAAAAAATGTTCTCGATGGGGCGTTTGGAACAATTGCTCCCATTGTTGATTAAGTTTCATATTTGGCGTCAAATGTTCGCGGATGTTAAACCTGAAATTACCACCTTCATGCAACGTGCAGCGTTTAATACCGATCGACGTATTCAAATTGGAAAGTCGATTAATCCTGCATTTTTCTATGCGGTATTACTTTGGGAAGCTTATTTAGAACGTGCCGATTTTTATCGTAGTCGTGGTGTGGTTGAAGCAGAAGCACGAGCACAAGCTGGTATTGATGTATTGAAACGTCAGGCATCACGTACCATCATTCCTCGTTTTGCGGAAACTTTTATCCGTGAAGTGTGGGAGATGCAATCTCGATTGATCAGACCAAAGCCACAACACATTATGAATCTGGTAGGACATGCTAAGTTCCGTGCAGGATTTGACTTTCTATTGCTTCGTGAACAGTCAGGTGATACTGGGACACAAGGCATGGGCGAGTGGTGGGAGCAGTTCCAAGAGCTCAGCAATGATCAGAAAGAAAAAGCCATTGCCAGTTATAAGCGTAACTTCAACCGTCAGCATAAAAAGACCACAGCAGATGAACCTGAAGAATTTGTGCCTTTAGTCTTGGAAACTGAAGTGAACCGTCGAGCTGCACGCCGAGCCAAACAGCGCAATGGTGCACCATCGGTAAATCATGCGGATCAAGGTTATTCTACGCAAAAGTATAGTGACTCTAAACGCAATTCGAACAGTACAAATGATTTCAGTACGAATCAAAATAGCCATCCGATCACACGTCGTCGCCGTGTACAACGTGATTTATCGCAAGTAGTGTTTGGACCGACACGATGATTGCTTCCGCTCAAGACAGTCAGATTGAAGCAGGTCGCACAGAAGCAAGCCACACCAGTTATATCGGTCTAGGCAGTAATCTCGGTGATCGCCTTGCTTATTTGCGTTTTGCGATTGAGGCTTTATCTAAGATAGGTCAAGTTCGAGTTTCTCGTCTGTACGCTAGTCCGCCGATGGGACCGCAAGATCAACCTGATTATCTCAATGCAGTGGTTGAATTGGTTACTACATTATCGCCTTTAGATTTGTTAGATCAATTACAATCCATTGAACTCGATGCAGGACGAGTGCGCAAACGACATTGGGGCGAGCGCACACTGGATTTGGATTTACTTTTATACGATCAAGATCAGATACAACACCCACGATTGAATGTGCCCCATGTTGGTTTGATGGCGCGTGATTTTGTGGTTTTGCCATTGTTGGATCTGTTGCCACAGGCGACGATTGGCGAAGTCAATTTATTCGATTTGGCATGTGTTCAAAATCCAACAGCACATGCGATTTCTGATTTGCCTGGGCAGCATGTAGTTCAGAAAGCATGGTTTCATGATCAGTTGTTTAAAGTTGCTGAGAAGTACACTTAAGTTGTGTTATTTTCATGATTCCTGACATGCCAAGATAATCTTCATGGCATATGATTTTAGATAAGCGATATTTAGATATACGATTTTTGCGACAGAGGAAGAGCCCCATGATTAGTCTGACTGATTTAAGACGTTTTAAAGCAGAAGGTCGCAAGTTCTCATGTTTGACTTGTTATGATGCGAGTTTTGCCAAAGCCTTAGAAGTTGCAGAAGTCGATACGATTTTGATTGGCGATTCGCTTGGCATGACCATTCAAGGGCATGATTCGACTTTACCTGTCAATATTGAAGATATGGTCTACCATACGCAAAATGTTGCTCGTGCCAATTCGCATGCTTTTATCATGGCAGATTTGCCGTTTATGAGCTATGCAACGGTCGAAGATGCTTTAATCAATTCACGAAAAGTCATGCAAGTTGGTGCGCATGCCGTGAAGATTGAAGGCGGAGCATGGCTTGCGTATACGGTAAGTAGTTTAACTCGAAATGGTGTGCCTGTTTGTGTGCATTTAGGTTTAACGCCACAGTCGGTACATGTCTTTGGTGGTTATAAGTTGCAAGCGAAAACACGCTCTGCGGCAGATCAGCTTTTGGAGGATTGTCAGGCAGTTGTTGATGCAGGGGCTGCTTTGCTATTATTAGAATGTGTGCCTGCGGTTTTAGCAAAAGAGGTAGCAGAGAAATTTTCAGTACCAGTGATTGGTATCGGGGCAGGGGTGGATACCGACGGTCAAGTCTTGGTGATCCAAGATATGTTAGGTTTAACCTTTGGTCGAGTGGCACGTTTTGTGCGTAACTTTATGCGAGAGCAATCTGGGGAGAATGCAATCGTTGATGCCATTAAAGCCTACCATCAAGCGGTATTGGATAAGACATTCCCAGCAAAAGAACATACTTTCCAAGTTGAGCTCTAGTCGCTTTATCATTTGGATAGTAGATTTTGAACAGAATAAATTGAGTAAATAATGAAGACTGAAACCACAATACAAAGTTTGAATGCTGCGCTATCTCCTGCAAGATTGGCTCGTAAGACCATTGGTTTTGTGCCAACCATGGGCAATCTGCATCAAGGTCATCTCAACCTTGTCCGTGAGGCGAAAAAGCTGTGTGATGTGGTTGTGGTCAGTATTTTTGTCAATCCAATTCAGTTCGGTCCAAATGAAGATTTTGACAATTATCCTCGAACTTTAGAAGCGGATAGTCAGCTTTTGGCGGAAGTGGGTTGTGATGTGCTGTTTGCACCATCAGTTCAGCAGATGTATGGTGATCTACCACGTCGTACAGCAGTGGTGGTGGGTGAAATTACAGAGGTGCTTTGTGGTCGCTCTCGTGCAGGACACTTTGATGGTGTAGCGACAGTGGTTACGAAGCTTTTTCATATTGTGCAACCTGATACCGCATTTTTTGGGCAAAAGGATTGGCAGCAGCTGGCAGTGATTCGTCAGATGACACGAGATCTCAGCTTTCCCATTGATATTGTAGGTGTGCCGATCGCTCGTGCTGAAGACGGTCTAGCACTGAGTTCACGCAATGGTTATCTCACTGACTTGCAACGTAAGGTTGCACCGAAAATTTATCAAAGTTTGACGGATGCAGAAAAGGCCTTACGTAAAAAAACACCGTTGGCTGAAGTTTTGGCAAGTATGGAAGCGAATTTAACGAAAGCAGGTTTTGAAATTGACTACGTTGAAGCATTAACGCCTGAGTTAGAAGCTGTGAATGCGTTTGATCAAGATATTGTTTTATTCATTGCAGCCAAACTTGGCACTACACGATTGATTGATAATCTCGTGGTCAAATTTGCTTAAGCTAAGCATTCTTAAGTTAAATACTCTGTAAATGAATTGTGCAAAAAACTAACACAGTTTTGAGTTTGGGCTGATATTTTCGCAATATGTAAAAATATAAATATCGCAGTACGACAACAGAAACGAGTTATCACACAGATTTTACGATGAAACCATTACCATGAAACAGATATTGCTTGTCACAGGTCGTTCGGGTTCAGGAAAAACTTCGACGTTACAAATATTAGAAGATTTAGGCTTCTATACGATTGATAATTTACCCTTGTCTTTAGTGCCTGAAATTGTCAGTAAGTTAAGTACAGATCAGGCAATGGATCAGCTTGCATTAGGCTTGGATATTCGTAGCCTTCAACCCGATCAGGTTTCGATTGATGAGGTTTTGGATGCACTTCGCAAAATTGGTGCTGTTGACGTATTGTATTTAACTTCTCGCGAGGAAGTATTGGTTGCTCGATATGCATCTTCACGTCGTCCGCATCCTTTAGCACATCGTTATGATACCTTAACTGAATGTATTCGTGTCGAAGAGGACTTGCTGTATTCGGTCTATCGACGGGCAACGATGACCATAGATACCAGCAATAAAACGGTACACGAACTACGGCATACTTTATCAGTGAAGCTCGGACAGGGCGATAAACTAGTCGTCATTTTACAATCCTTTGGGTTCAAACATGGCGTACCTTTGGATGCAGATTATGTATTTGACTTAAGACATTTAGTCAATCCTCATTGGGATAATACGCTACGAAGTTATACAGGTTTAGATAAACAGGTGCAGGAGTTTTTAGCATCTGATGATACAGTCAATGCCATGTATGATGATATTTATCAATTTTTAGAAAAATGGTTGCCGATTTTTAGCCAAGGGCATCGTCACTTTATTACAGTGTCGTTAGGCTGTACGGGTGGTCAACACCGCTCGGTATATTTTGTCGATAGACTTGAGAAAGCGCTTAAGGCAAAATGGTCGGTTCAGGTATTGCATCGGGAAATGAAGCACTGGTCATGATCGACACGAGTTTAGACGTAATCAATAAATTGGGCTTACATGCACGTGCTTCGGGGAAACTCATCGAGGTGACGAGTAAATATCGCTCCAATATTCAGTTGGGTAAAGGCAAAGAACTGATTGATGCCAAGAATATCATGTCCCTGCTCATGCTCGGTGCAGGCAAAGGCACGACTTTGCGACTTGTGGTTGATGGTACGGATGAAGAAAAAGCCTGCGAAGAAATCAAAGCACTTTTTGCTGCAAATCGAGCCAGTAAATCTGAGCAGAAGCGTCATGTCCAGCGTATGGCTGCGCTTGCAGAGCAACTTGCGGAGTTGCCGAAAAAACAACTGCAAAAATTACCTGTTGATGAACGATTAGTCGATGCATTTTTAGAGCTGGAAAGTATCAGTTCTTTTGAAGCACGACGTCGCCAATTTCAACGTATTGGCAAACTACTTCGTAATGAAGATGAAACCATGTTACTAAGCTTCCTTGTACCAAAGCAGGGTGCAAAAAAACAAGCACAATTGATGCGTTGGGTCGATCGGATTCTTGAGCAAGGCGATGCTGCGATTCATGAGTTTTGTAAACAATATAACGCTGCCGAACGCCATACCTTAAGACAGCATGTATTACGTTATCAACGTGATGCACAGCAAGGTGTCGATGAAGATACT
>LULL01000344.1_pt1 | contig 16674 bp, 12 predicted proteins | sample 728161 | NCBI WGS metagenome assembly LULL01 (sample SAMN03860290, study PRJNA289734) | marine metagenome | biome: seawater column; feature: ocean; material: water; isolation source: Red Sea water column Station 149 - depth 500m | place: Saudi Arabia: Red Sea | collected 2011-10-15 | depth 500 m
TCGAGGGCCTCGACCATGGCCGGGGTGGCCCTCGAGCCGCTCTCGGCCAGGCGATCCACCTTGTCCGGGTGGCAGGCCAACTCGGCCATGACCAGCCACAGGTCGCGCTGGACGCCGACCAGCATGGCGTCCAACTCCGGGCCGGACCGGTCGTCGATGGCGGCCCGGGCCAGGCCGATGGCCGCCTGGGCCTCGTCGACGTCGCCGTACGCGGTCGGCTGCGGGCCGTCCTTGGGCACCCGCCCGCCGTAGAGCAGCGCCGTGGTCCCGTCATCGCCGCCGCGTGTGTAGACCTTCACGACGAGCGAGCCTAGTGCCGAGCCTCGTCAGGTAGCGGTGGCGAGCGTGGCGCGGGCGACGAGATCCCCGTCGGCCCGGAACCCGGTTGGGTCCCGTCAGGCCAGGGTGGCGCGGGCGACGAGGTCCATGCCGAAGGCCGTCAGGATCGCCAGGTAGAGCAGGCCGGTGGCGGCCATGACCGCCGAGTACTGGCGCTCCCGCAGGGCTGCCCGGGTGGCGCCGACCAGCAGGATCGTGGCCACGGCGCTGGCCGCCCAGAACCAGCCCAGCATCCCGCCGTAGCCGTCGTCGATCGTGCCCGACAGCACCGAGAGCATCCCCGTCGGCCAGACCAGCACCAGCAACTCGAACGGCCAGAGGATCGCCGTCCAGCGCACCAGTTCGAGGATCGGCGCCCGGGCCAGGCCCGGCTGCACCAGGTACCAGTGGCCGAGCAGCATGGCGTCCGAGACGGCCCCGAGGAACAGGGCGCCGACCAGCGTGCGGGCGAGGGCCAGCAGGGCCGGGTCGCCGGCCCCGATCCCGGCGGCGACGAGGGCGACGAGGCCCAGCACCGGGGCCACCAGGTCGAGGACCGGCGGGAACTCGGGCACGTTCCGGTCGAAGCGCTGCGCCTCCCGGTCGATGCCGGTCATGGCCGCCACCCGTGTCGTCCGGCGCTCCTCCTCGTCGCGCTGGCCGGCCACCCCGGCCTTTCGTCGAGCCACCGAAACCCCGAGGGCGAAGGCCGTAGCGGCGACCACCCCCGCCCCGAACGCCTCGCGCACCGGCTCGGTGTCGAGCAGCAGGCCGACGACGACGCCACCGGCCGCCATCACCCCGTAGGTGATGCGCATCGTCCAGCCGTACCCGATGCCGACCTCGCGGCGACGCGTCGTCACCCACAGGAAGAACAGGCCGCCGACCGACCACTGCAGCAGGACGGTCGCGGCGTCGAGTTCGATCATGTGCCCGGGGAAGGCACTCAGCCGAGCACGGCGAGGCCGTGGTCGATGGTGTTGAGGGGGTCGGGGCCGTCGGCGGCGGCCACGACGATGTCCTCGAGGCGGGCACCCCAGGTGCCGGGGACGTAGATGCCGGGCTCGATCGAGAAGGCGTGGCCGGCGACCAGCTCCAGGTCGTTGCCGACGACGATGTTGGGGTGTTCGTGGGCCTCGACGCCGATGCCGTGGCCGGTGCGGTGCACGAAGAACTCCCCGTAGCCGGCGTCGTCGATCACCCGGCGGGCGGCGGCGTCGACGTCCTCGCAGGGCGTGCCGACCGTCGCCGCGGCCACCCCGGCCGTCTGGGCGGCCTCGAGCACGTCGTACAACTCGGCGAACGCCGCCGGGGGCTCGCCCAGGTGCACGCAGCGGGTGATGTCGGAGCAGTAGCCGATGCCGTCGTCGCCGTCCATCGTGCCGCCGATGTCGAACAGCACGCCCTCCCCCTCGCTGATGACCCGGTCGCCGGCCTCGTGGTGCGGGCTGGCGGCATTGGGCCCGGAGGCCACGATCGTGAAGTTGACCTTGCGGTGGCCCTCGTCGAGGATCCGCTGTCCGATCTCGGCGGCCACCTCGGCCTCGGTCCGCCCGGCCAGCGCCACCCGGCCGGCCTGGACGTCGGCGAGGATCCGGTCGACGGCGGCAGCGGCGCGGCGCAGGGCCTCGACCTCGGCGGCGTCCTTGACCCCGGGCAGCTCGGCCAGCAGGTCCACGAGGAACCCGGCCCACGCCTGGTCGCCGAAGGCGGCCGTGTCGACGGAACCGACCAGGCCGGCCGCAAGGGCCACGGCGTCCTCCCCGTCGCGCCAGGTGACCAACTCGAACACGCCGGGCCGTTCGACCACCCGGGGCGCCTCGAGGTGCGGGACGAGCAGGTGGGCGTCACCCTCCCTGGGCACGACCAGCAAAGTGAGGCGCTCGAGCGGCATGGCCTCGTAGCCGCACAGCCACGGCAGGTCGGCCCCGGCCGAGAGCAGCAGCACGTCGACACCACGCTCGCCCATGGCGACGCGGACCCGTTCGAGGCGCTCGGCGAACACGCCGGGGAGCCTAGGGGCTGGCCGTCAGGCGCTTCGTGCCCCGAGGGTGACCGGGACGGGCGGCGAGGCCCCGACGGCGTCGGCGGCCTGGCGGGCGTGGTAGCTGGAGCGCACCAGCGGCCCGGACTCGACGTGGGGGATGCCGAGCCGCTCCCCCACCTCCCGCCAACGCTCGAATGCGGCCGGCTCCACCCACCGTTCGACCGGCAGGTGGTTGGTGGTGGGTCGCAGGTACTGGCCGATCGTGACGATGTCGCACCCGACGCCGGCCAGGTCGGCCAGCGCCCCGTCCACCTCGTCGTCGGACTCGCCGAGGCCCACGATCAGCGACGACTTGGTGGTGAGGCCCGCTGACTTGGCCCGGGCCAGCACGGCCAGGCTGCGGGCGTAGGAGGCCGACGGGCGCACGGTCCGCTGCAGGCGTGCGACGGTCTCGAGGTTGTGGTTGAGCACATCGGGCCGGGCGTCGAACACCACGTCGAGCGCTCCGGGGTCGCCCTTGCAGTCCGGGATGAGGACCTCGACAGCGGTGCCGGGGTTGCGGTCCCGCACCGCGGCGATCGTGGCGGCGAAGGCGGCCGCCCCGCCGTCGGGCAGGTCGTCGCGTGCCACGGCGGTGACCACGGCGTGCGCCAGCCCCATCTCGGCAACGGCGTCGGCGACCCGGGCGGGCTCGCCGGCGTCGAGGCCCTCGGGCCGCCGGGTGTCGACCAGGCAGAACCCGCAGGCCCGGGTGCACCGCTCGCCGTTGATCATGAACGTGGCGGTGCCGTCGTTCCAGCAGTCGAACACGTTGGGGCAGCCGGCCTCCTCGCACACGGTGACCAGCGAGCGCTCGCGCAGCAGGCCCTTGAGGCGGCGGTAGCCGGGGCCGGTGTCGAGGCGGACCTTCATCCAGTCGGGCTTGCGCTCGACCGGCGGTGGCTCGCCCGGCCCCTCGCCCCGGGAGAAGGCGGCCAGGTCGACGGAGCGGTGCCGCCAGGCCACGTCGGCCCGGTCGACCGGGCCGCGTGCCCACCGTTCGGCGGCCCGTGCGGCGACCCGGTCCACGACCTCCCGCATGGTCACCTCGATGCCCTCGGCGGCCAGCGACGTGACGCCGTGCTCGGAGATCCCGCAGGGCACCATGCGGTCGAAGAAGGAGAGGTCGGGGTCCACGTTGAGGGCGAAGCCGTGCATCGTGCGGCCCCGGCTCATCCTCACGCCGATGGCGGCGACCTTGCGGGGGTCGGGACCGTCGGGCCGGACCCAGACGCCCGGGTAGCGGTCGAGCCGGCCGACGTCGCCGAGCCCCAGGTCGCGGCACACGTCGATGACGACGTCCTCGACCGAGCGGACGTGGGCGACCGACCCCGTGAGGCCCCCCGGGCCGCCAGCCAGGTGCAGCAGCGGGTAGCCGACCAGCTGGCCGGGACCGTGGAAGGTGATGTCGCCGCCACGGTCGGTGTGTTCGAGTTCGGCGCCGACCTCCTCGGGCGGGGCCAGCAGGTGCTCGGTGCCGGCGTTGGACCCGAGCGTGTAGACGGGATGGTGTTCGAGCAGCAGCAGGTGGTCGTCGGCGCAGTGGGCGAACAGGCCCCGCTGCAGGGCGAGGGCGTCGCGGTACCGGACGCGGCCGAGCCAGCGGATGCGGAACGGCTTCCCGCCCGTCACGTCGCCTCGGCGCCGTCCGCCGGCCAGTCGGCGGCCCAGTCGGTCTGTTCGAGCACGTCCCGCAGGCGCCGCAGGAACGACGCCGCGTAGGCGCCGTCGAAGGCCCGGTGGTCCCAGGCCAGGGCCAGTACGCCGACCGAGCCGACGCCGACGGTCTCGTTGCCGTCGTCGTCCACCACGACCACCGGCTTCCGCGCCACCCCGTCGGTGGAGAGGATCGCCACCTGCGGCTGGTTGATGATCGGGAACTGGAACAGCGTGCCGTACTGGCCGGCGTTGGTGACCGTGAACGTGCCCCCGGCGAGGTCGTCGGGCGACAGCTGCTTCGCCCGCGCCCGCTCGGCCACGTCGGCGATCGAGCGGGCCAGCTCGGGCACCGACATCCCGCCGGCCCGGCGCACGACGGGCGCCACGAGGCCCTCGAAGTCGAGGTCGACGGCGACGGCCAGGTTGAGGTCGCGGTGGACGGTCAGCTCGCCGTCGCCGACACTGGCGTTGATGCGCGGATGGTCGACGAGGGCCTCGGCCACGGCCCGGACGATGAACGGCAGGTAGGTGAGGCTGCGCCCCTCAGCGGCCTTCCAGGCGGGCCCGTGGGCCCGGCGGGCCTCGTCGACGCGGCCGTAGTCGACCTCCATGGCGGTGAGCACGTGGGGGGACGTGGCCTTGGAGGCGACCATGTGCTGGGCGGTGCGCCGACGGATCGACGTGAACGGCTCGACGGGTCCGGGGTGCTCGCGCAGGAACCGCTCGACGTCGCGGCGGGTGATGCGACCGCCGAGGCCGGTGCCCGGCACCCGGGCGGGGTCGAGCCCGTGCTCGGCCAGGAGTCGCCGCACCACCGGAGACAGGAGCCGGGCCCCCGCGCCGCGGGGCACTGGCGTCGTCGGTTCCGGCTCGGGGACTGACGACACGGACTCGCCCGGAGCCGGAGTCGCCTGGGGTCGAGGCGCCGCCGGCTCGGCGGCGGGCGCCGCGCCCTCGGCGTCGTAACGGGCGATCACGGTGCCCACCGCCACCGTGGCCCCCTCGGCGGCGACGATCTCGGTGAGGACGCCGTCGAACTCGGCGGGCACCTCGGAGTCGACCTTGTCGGTGGAGACCTCGTAGAGGATGTCGCCGGACGCCACCCGGTCGCCCGGCCGCCTGGCCCAGCGGGTGATCGTGCCCTCGGTGACGGTCTCGCCGAGTTGCGGGAGCAGCAGGTCGGCCATGGCGTCAGCCGTGCAGCGAGCGGCCGGTCAGCGAGAGGACCGTCTCGCCGAAGAGTTCGCTGAGGGTCGGGTGGGGCTGGATGAAGGCGGCGACCTCGTCGACGGTGGCCTCCCAGTTGACCGCCAGGTAGCCCTGGCCGAGCTGCTCGGTCACCCACGGGCCGACCAGGTGGACGCCCAGGATGCGACCGGCCCGTCCGTCGGGGTCCTTCTCGGCGACGACCTTCACGAGCCCGTCGGTGTCGCCGACGATCATGGCCCGGCCGTTGCCGATGAACCGGTGCGACGAGACGACCACGTCGTGGCCGGCCTCCCGGGCCGCCGCCTCGGTCATCCCGGCGAAGGCCACCTCGGGATGGCTGTAGATGCACCACGGCACGGTGGCCGGGTCGACGGGCGTGGGCTGCTCGCCCAGCAGGTCGCGGACCACGAACATGCCCTCGGCGAACCCGACGTGGGCGAGCTGCGGCGTGGCGACCACGTCGCCAACGGCGTAGACGCCCGGCTCGCCGGTGCGGAGCCGTTCGTCCACCTCGACGAAGCCGCGCTCGTCGACCTCCACCCGGGTGCCGACCAGGCCGGCAGCGTGGCCGCGTGGCCGGCGGCCGACGGCGACCACGACCAGGTCGACCCCGACGACGCCGTCCTCGCCGAACCGGACCGTCGTGGCGCCGTCCGACGGGTCGTGGCCGTGGACCGACACGCCGACGTGGACGTCGATCTTGCGCTTCTTGAACGCCCGGCGCACCGCCTTGGCGGCGTCGGCGTCGCAGCCGGGGAGGATCTCGGGCATGGCCTCGAGCAGGGTGACGGCCGACCCGAGGTCGGCGAGCAGCGAGGCGAACTCGCAGCCGATGGCGCCGCCGCCGATGACGGCGACACGTTCGGGTACCTCGGTGATCGACAGCAGCTCGTCACTGGTCACCACCAGCGTGCCGTCGACGTCGAAGCCGGGGATGGTCCGCGGCGAGGAACCGGTGGCCAGCACGACGTGGGGGGCCTGGAGGACGGCCGGCTCGTCGCCGTCGACGGTCACGGTGTGGTCGACGCCGAGCGTCCCGGTGCCGGCGTGGACCGTCACCTTCCGGCCGGCCAGCAGCCCGGTCAGGCCCTTGGTGAGGTTGTCGACCACGCCCTGCTTGCGGGACTGGCTGACGGCCAGGTCGACGACCGGCTCCCCCGCCTCGACCCCGAACGCTCCGGCCTCGCGCACCGTGCGCAGCACCGAGGCCGTCTCGAGCAGCTCCTTGGCCGGGATGCACCCCACGTGGAGGCAGGTGCCCCCCAACTTCGACTCCTCGACGAGGGCCACGTCGAGCCCGGCCGCAGCGCCGTAGAGGGCAGCGGCGTAGCCGGCCGGCCCACCGCCGATCACGACCAGGTCGTGTTCCTCTGCCACCCGTTCGTTCTCCCTGCGTCGTTGCGAGGTGGACCCGCTCAGCCGGCGACCAGCACCTGGACGGCGAAGGCGACGAGGATCGCCATGCCACACACCAGGGCCAGCGACACCAGCATCCGCGTGCTCACGTCCCCGACCGTAGCGGGCGTAGGGTCGAGGCATGCGGGGACTTCGCATCGCGCTGCTGGTGGCGCTGGCCGGCTGCGCCGGTGGGACCAACGAGGCCGCGCCCGCCACGACCATGGCTCCATCCACGACAACGACGATCACCCCCTCCACGACGTCGACGACGACAGCCCCAGCGGGCTCGACCACGATCACCACCACGACGACGGTCGCCACGACGGCCTCGACCTCGACGGCGGCGCCGACGGTCCCCGAACTGCTCGACTTCACGGCCACGCTGTCCGACGGCTCCACGTTCGTCGGCGCCGACCTGGCCGGCACCGACGTGCTCTTCTGGTTCTGGGCGCCAACCTGAACGATCTGTCGCCGTGAGGCACCGGCGGTCGCCGGACTGGCCCGCTCCGGGGAACTCGTCGTGGTCGGCGTCTCCAGCGGACGCGACGGCTTCGAGGCCGTGGCCGACACGGCCGTCGAGCTCCACATCGACGGGTTCCCCCACATCGCCGACATGGACGGGTCGATCTGGGCGCGGTTCGGCGTGTTCGGCCAGCCCGCCAGCGTCGTCGTGACCGCCGAGGGAGGGGTCACCGGCCACATGGGCGACCTGGGCGCCGAGGGGTTCACCGACCTGGTCGAGCGAGCCCGGCTGGGCACCTGAGGCCCCGGTCCATAGCCTCAGCGCCCGTATGCGCCCGACCGTCCACCTGTTGCTCGTCCTCGCGCTCACGACCACCGCCTGCGCCGGGACGCACCCGTCGGACCGCCCGGTGAGCGGCGTCCAACCGACGTCGATCGGCTCCGACGTCCACGTCGAGGTCCCCGAGGACGCCGTCGACCACACGGGCGCTGGCCGGGTGGTCGTGGCGGTGACCGACAACGCCTTCGAGGACCGGATCATCGTGGTCGACGCCGGAACGACGGTCGTCTGGGTGAACGAGGGCCGCAACGACCACAACGTCCGTCCCGCCGAGGAGGACCGGCGTCCGGGCTGGTTCCGGGAGGTGCCCAAGGCGGTGCTCGCCGACGGTGGAGCGGGCTCGGTCACGTTCGAGCAGGCCGGCGACTTCCCCTACTTCTGCTCGTTCCACGGCACCGCCCGCCGCGGCCAGCGCGGCCGGGTGATCGTCGTCCCCGGCTGAAGCGCACCGGCCATCTGGGTGAGCGGGAGCGGCGTCACCTAGGGTCAGCGCCATGAACCGACGCCTCGCCAGTCCCATCATCGCCCTCGCCCTCGTGGCCGCCGCCTGCGGCGGGGGGTCCGACGACCCGGCACCGACCACAGCGCCGCCGAAGCAGTCGGTGCTCGAGACGACCACCACCGCCGCACCCACGACGACGGCTCCCACGACGACCGCTCCAACCACCACCGTGGACCCGTTCTGCGCCGAGCACGCCGACCGCACAGCGACGGCGCTGGACGCCATCGACACGACACCGGCCGACCCGACCGCGCTGGCAGACAGCCTGAGGGCCGCCGGCGACTACCTCTCCTGGCTTCGCGGCGAGGTGCCCGCCGACCTGACACCCAACGTCGACGCCCTGCTGGAGCTCGGCGCCCTGGCCGACGCCTTCGACGGCAAGCCGGACTTCATGGCCGCCATCGCCGAGGCGATGCCGGTCTTCATCTATTACGAAGACAAGACCGGCTTCGAGGATCCCGGCGAGGCCGAGTACGCCCTCGACGACTACCTCGACGCCGCCTGTGGCACCGGCGAGAACGAGGTCTTCAAGGCCGTCGACGAAGCCATGTCGATCCTGGACGACGAGCCCGGCGACGAGCCCGGCGACGACTGGGAGGGCGACGACTGGGAGGGCGACGACGGCTGGGACGAGCCAGACGTCAGCGTCTACGAGGGTCCGCTGCCCGACGCCCCGGCCGGCTTCTGCAGCAGCCTGGAAGAACAGGCCTGGAGCATCCTGCCCAGCCTGATGCCGATGATCAGCGGCATGGACTCGGAAGAGCCCTCCCTCGACCAGGTCACCGAACTGTTCTCGGTCATCGACCCCATCTACGGATGGCTGGTCGAGAACGTGCCCGCAGAACTAACCGACGACGCCCAGGCGGTTCGCGTCTCGATCCAGTCGATGGCCGACACCTTCGCCAACATCGACCCCGAGACCACCTCCGAAGACGAGATCGGGATGATGGTCCTCATGGCCCTGATGGGTGCCATGGGTAGCGAGGCTGCGGACCTCGAGACCGCCAGCCTCCGCCTCGACACGTTCCTCAACCGCAGTTGCAACGTGCCCATGGGCGAGGGACCACTCGCCATCATCGAAGTCGCCGGAGGCGGCGACGAACCGCCCCCGACGACCGAACCGCCCCCACCGACCACCACCGTTGATCCGTTGGCTGACGCCCTACGGGTACCCGACGACTACGCCACCATCCAGGAGGCGGTCGATGCCGCCCAGCCCGGCGACCTCGTCCTCATCGGCCCCGGCACCTACCACGAGGCCGTCATCGTCGAGACCGACGACATCGTCATACGCGGCACCGACCGCAACGAGGTCGTGATCGACGGTCAACACGAGCGCGAGAACGGCATCATCGTCTTCTCGAACGCCGTCGCCGTCGAGAACCTCACGAGCCACTCACACACGTCGAACGGCGTGTTCTTCACCGGCGACTACGGAACCGACGTGATCGTCGACGGCTACCGGGCCTCGTACGTCACCGCCTACAACAACGGCCTCTACGGCGTCTACGCCTTCAACGCCACCAACGGCCTCATCGAGCACAGCTACGGCAGCGGCCACCCCGACTCGGCCTTCTACATCGGCCAGTGCAACCCGTGCAACGCCGTGATCCGCGACGTCGTCGCCGAACACAACGCCCTCGGCTACTCGGGCACCAACGCCAGCGGCAACCTCGTCATCCAGGACTCGACGTGGCGCCACAACCGGATCGGCATGGTGCCCAACACCCTCGACGGCGAGGAACTGGCACCACAGGGCGACATCGTGATCGTCGGCAACCACGTCCACGACAACGGCAACGAGGACACACCGCGCAGGAACGCCGACTGGGATGCAGGATTCGGCGCCGGGATATTGGTCGCGGGCGGCAACGACAACCTGATCATCAGAAACCTCGTTCAGGACAACAGCTATGCGGGCATCGCCGTAGCGGACTTCGTCGACCAGAACCTGTGGATCGCGGAGCGCAACGTCGTAAAGGACAACGTCGTGAGCGGCAGCGTCTACGACCTCTTCGTGTTGAACATCAGCCTGACACCGCTCGGCAACTGCTTCAGCGGCAACACGTTCGAGACCTCGATCCCCGCCGACATCGAGACCGCCATGCCGTGCGACGACGACGCCGGCGCACTCGAGGAGAGCGGCGGACCCAACCCGGGCGAGTTCGCAGTGACCGACCACACGACCATGCCCGCTCCACCGGCTCAGCCGACGATGCCCGGTGCGTTGACCGAGAAGGCCCGGCGCGCCGGCGCACCACCTGCCGTGAACGTCGCTGCCGTCAGGGTCCCGATCCCGGGCGATATACCCGACACGATCGGACGTGCCAACTGGGCCGACCCGGGCATCGAGGTGCGCTTCACTCCGGGCCTGCTGTCCGGCTATTCGTGGCTCGGTCCGGTCGAGGGCAATAGTTCCGGCAGCCATGGCGGTCGGATCGTCGGCTCTGGCTGGCCGCCAGGCGAGACCGTGTACCTGATTCCGTGCTGGGGTTCCTACGAAACATTCGACCCTGACGACCCTGAGTTGTGCGACTGGTCCAGCCCCGTGACCGTCGAGCGCCAGGTTCCGGCCGATGGAAACATCGAGTCGTTCTATCTAGGCGAGCAGGACCGGTCGTGGCTCTGGGGGCAACCCGAGCCAGAGGGCATCTGCGCAATAATCGGTACCAACGGCCCGGACGAGGAACCCAGCACAGGCGACGAGGTCGGAGCGGTCCTCTGCACTGAGCCAGCTTGGGGCGATGTACCCGAATTCATCACAGACGGCTGGTAGACGCCCCCGGAGCCTCTTCGCTGCTGCCGGCCTGATCTGTCTCGTCGGACTGGCCTGGCTACTCATAGACCGGGGTCCAGCCCCGGCGGTTGGCGCGCCGGTCCTGACCGCGGACGCGCCCGACCTGCTGCTGCGCTCCGGCGGCGGCACGACCACGATCCACGCCGGCGACCGGGCGTTCAGCCTGTCTGCCCGGTCCATGGGCCTCCCCGACCGCATCCGATTCGCCGACGGCGACGTGCCGTTCGAGCACCCCTTCGGCCCCGAGGACGGGCTGGGCGCGTCCCACAACGCCGACAGCTGCCTCGGCTGCCACGTCGGCAACGGCCGCTCCCCCGCCGCCGACGGGTTCGTCGCCGACGCCGGTCCCGTGCTGCTGCTCGCCCTCGCCGACGGGTCACCGCACCCCGACCTCGGCCAGCAACTCCAGGACCGCGGGACGGCGGCCGAGGGGACCCTCACCGTCGACTGGGTGGAGGAGCCCGGCGAATACCCCGACGGCACGCCGTTCTCGCTGCGGCGCCCCGTGGTCTCCGTCGACGGCGCCGATGTCTCCGGACTGGCCACCTCGCTGCGTGCCGCCCCACCGGTGTTCGGCGGCGGCCTGCTCGAGGCCATCGACGTGGCCGACCTGCGTGCCCTGGCCGACCCCGACGACACCGACGGCGACGGCGTCAGCGGTCGACTCCAGGAGGCCGCCGGCAACGACGGCGCCCCGACGGTCGGCCGCTTCGGCTGGAAGGCCCAGCACGCCTCGATCCTCGCCACCACCCGCCACGCCTTCGACGTGGACCTGCACCTCGACCACGACCTGGCCACCGAGGCATTCGGCGACGACTTCCTCGCCGACACCGCCTTCTACACCCGCACCGTCGCCGTGCCCGCGATCCGCGACCGCGACGACCCCGACGTGCAGGCCGGCGCCGCCTGGTTCACCCAGATCGGCTGCGCCGCCTGCCACCGCACCGAGCCCTACGTGACCGCCACCGTCGACGTGCAGGCCCTCTCCGACGAGGTCATCACGCCGTTCACCGACCTGCTCCTCCACGACCTGGGCCCCGGCCTCGCCGACGACCTCCCCCAGGGCGTCGCCACCGGCGCCGAGTGGCGGACTCCACCGCTCTGGGGCATCGGCCTCACCGGCGTCGTCGGCCACGAGCACTACCTCCACGACGGACGGGCGAGGACGCTCGAAGAGGCGATCCTCTGGCACGGCGGCGAGGCAGAGGGGGCACGTTCGGCGTTCATGGCACTGTCTGCTGCTGATCGTGCGTTGGTCCTGCGGTTCCTTTCTGCGCTCTAGTTGCCGCGTTCCCGGAGGGCGTCGCCGGGCACGGATCGCTCGGCGACCGACGCCTCACTCCTCCGCACCCGACACCGCCCTCCTCGATCCACCTTCGGTGACCACCCTCCCGTTCACAACCATGGGCTGCCACCGTCCACCCGGACGGGAAAGGAGGGGTTGGTCACCACCCTCACCGGTCGCTCCACCCCCTCCCTTCCAGGCGGGGTCGCCTGCCCCGGTTGGCAAGGGGGGAGCCAACTCCAGGCGCCCTGACCAGACCTGTGGCAGGCGGTGCCGTCGACCAGCAAGGGCGGACAGGGAGCGCCGACTGGGAAGGCGGGACGCCGGGTCCCCACGGGAGGGTGGGACGGCGGGGTCGGTGGCGAGCGAACGTGAGCGTCAAGCCGGAGCGAGCGCCGGCCCCGCCGGTCCGCCCGGGCACCAACGAAAGCCGGAAGGCCAGCCGTAGCCTGTGATCTCCGAGATCGAGCCGGGAGCAGGAATGTCCGGAAAGACGCTCAGCCAGAAGGTGTGGGACCGCCACGTCGTGCATGCAGCCGACGGTGAGCCCGACCTCCTGTTCATCGACCTCCACCTCGTCCACGAGGTCACCTCGCCGCAGGCGTTCGACGGCCTGCGCGTGGCCGGCCGACCGGTCCGCCGCCCCGATCTCACCGTCGCCACCGAGGACCACAACGTCCCGACCGCCGACGTCGACCAGCCCATCGCCGACCCGGTCAGCCGTCGGCAGGTCGAGGCCCTGCGGGCCAACTGCGCCGAGTTCGGGGTGCAGCTCCACTCGATGGGCGATCCGGGCCAGGGCATCGTGCACGTGATCGGCCCCGAGATGGGACTGACGCTGCCCGGCATGACGGTGGTGTGCGGCGACAGCCACACCAGCACGCACGGGGCGTTCGGCGCCCTGGCGTTCGGGATCGGCACCAGCGAGGTCGAGCACGTGCTGGCCACCCAGACGCTCCCCCAGCAGCGGCCCGGCACGCTGGCGGTCACGGTCGACGGCACCCTCCCCGCCGGTTCGACCGCCAAGGACGTGATCCTCGCCATCATCGGCGAGCTCGGCACCGGTGGCGGGATCGGTTCGGTCATCGAGTACCGGGGCGATGTGATCCGGAGCCTCTCGATGGAGGGCCGGATGACCGTGTGCAACATGTCGATCGAGGCGGGCGCCAAGGCCGGCCTGATCGCCCCCGACGACACCACCTTCGCCTACCTGGAGGGCCGCGCCCACGCACCGTCCGGCGCCGACTGGGACGCCGCCGTGGCCGACTGGCGGTCGCTGGCCACCGACGACGACGCCGTGTTCGACCGGGAGATCGTCCTCGACGGCGCCGACATCGGGCCACACGTGAGTTGGGGCACCAATCCCGGCCAGGTGGCCCCGCTGGATGCCGCCGTGCCCGACCCGGACTCCTTCGACGACCCGGCGGCACGCGAGTCGGCGGCCCGGGCGCTCGAGTACATGGGCCTCACCGCCGGCACGCCGATCCGGGACATCCCCGTCGACACGGTGTTCATCGGCTCCTGCACCAACAGCCGCATCGAGGACCTGCGGGCCGCGGCGGCCGTGGCCGAGGGGCGCCGGGTCAAGGACGGCGTCCGCACGCTCGTCGTGCCCGGCTCGGGCGCCGTGAAGGCGCAGGCCGAGGCCGAGGGCATCCCCGAGGTGCTGACCGCCGCCGGCTTCGACTGGCGGGAGCCCGGCTGCTCGATGTGCCTCGCCATGAACCCCGACAAGCTGACCGCCGGCGAGCGCTGCGCCAGCACGTCGAACCGCAACTTCGAGGGCCGCCAGGGCCGGGGCGGTCGCACCCACCTGGTCTCGCCGGCCGTCGCCGCCGCCACCGCCATCGCCGGCTCGTTCGCCACGCCGGCCGACCTGGACTGACCGAGGAGGGCACGCCATGGAGGCCGTCGAGATCGTGTCGGGCACCGCGGTGCCGCTGCGCCGCTCGGACGTCGACACCGACCAGATCATCCCCAGTGACTGGTTGAAGCGCATCGAGCGCACCGGCTTCGAGAAGGGCCTCTTCTCGGAGTGGCGCGATGACCGGGGCTTCGTCCTGAACGACGAGCGCTTCGAGGGCGCCAGCGTGCTGGTGGCCGGCCCCAACTTCGGGACCGGGTCGTCGCGGGAACACGCCGTGTGGGCGATCCAGCAGTACGGCTTCCGGGCCGTGGTGTCGCCACGGTTCGCCGACATCTTCCGCAACAACTGCACCAAGAACGGCCTCGTGCCCGTGCAGGTTCCGGCCGACGTGGGCAAGGCGCTGCTCGACGCCGTCGAGGCCGATCCGGACCTGATGGTGGTCGTGGACGTGGCGAATCTGACGCTCGAGGCGCCCGGCGCCGGCATCTCCTGTTCGTTCCCGTTGGACGCCGCCACGCAGGAGCGGTTCCTGCAGGGCCTCGACGACATCGGGATCACGATGCGCCACGACGGCGACATCGACGCCTACGAGGCCGACCGTCCGGCCTGGCTGCCGAGCACCGCCTGAGGCTCGGCGCCAGAAATCCCGCCAGGGCGGGAACCTCCGGCCCGGCCGGCGTCGTCTGAGACACTGGAACAACCCCCAGAACCGGAGCCACCACATGCGACGCCTCGCCGCCATCCTGCTTTCCCTCGCCTTCGTCGCCGCCGCCTGCGGCAGCGACACCGGCGACCCCGGCACCTCCGGGACGACGACAACGACGACAACGACGATCATCGGGAAGAACGCCGTCCCCACCTCGACCATCCCACCGACCACCGGCGACGGAACCACCGTCACGACGGTCGGACCCGGCCCCTCCACCACAGGGGGCTCGGGTTCCACGACCACGACCGGTCCCGCCACCACCCTGCCGCTGGTGGTGCTGGACGACCTCTCGTTCGTGAGCGCCCTGGTGCCGTTTACGGCCTGCGACGACCTGCTCACCTACCTGCGCGACGAGGCCACCTCCCGGGTCGGCCCCTACGGCCTCCAGGGCAGCGGCTGGTACGTCGGGGGCCGGGTCATCGCCCTCGTGGACGACATGGTGATGGAGGACGACATGGCGATGGCGGTCGAGATGGACGGCGAGGCGTTCGCGATGGGTGCCGGCGAGCAGACCGCCCGCACCGAGTCCGCACCGACCGCGACGGCCGGCGGCGACAGCGCCAGTGGCGCCGCCAAGGCGGAGGGGGTCGACTACTCGGGCACGAACGTCCAGGAGCTCGGCATCGACGAGCCGGACCTCCTCAAGACCGACGGCAACCGCATCCTGGTCGTCGAGGACCAGTGGCTGCACCACGTCGACGTCTCGGGCGACACGGCGGTCCTGACCGACTCGCTCGAGCTGCCGGGCACCTGGGGCGCCGAGATGCTCCTCGAGGGCGACCGCCTGCTGGTGCTCACCCAGGCCGAGGGCTACCACGGCGAGGGGCAGGCAGCGGAGACCGCCATGAGCCGGCTGGTGCAGCCCGGCCACTGGAAGCCCCTCACCAGCGTCGTCGAGGTCGACCTCTCGGATCCGTCCGCCCTGGCCGTCTCCAACACGCTGACGCTCGAGGGCTCGTACGTGAGCGCCCGGGTGGTCAACGGCGCCGCCCGCATCGTCGTCAGCAGCGGCCCGGAGCAGTTGCCGTTCGTGTACCCGCAGAACACCGCCGGCGAGGACCGGGCCACCGAGTTCAACAGGCAGATCGTGGCCGAGACGGTCGTCGACGACTGGCTGCCCTCCTACGTCCACGAGGCCGCCGACGGCACCCTCACCGACGGCCTGCTCGTCGACTGCGACCGGGTCTCGCACCCGACGACGTTCGCCGGGTTCTCCACCCTGTCGGTCGTCACGGTCGGGCTCGACGCCCCGATGGTCGCCCCCGACACCACCGCCGTGCTGGCCGACGGCCAGACCGTCTACGCCGGCGGCGAGCACCTCTACGTCGCCACCACCAGCTACGTCGAGCCGGAGGCGCTCGAGGACCAGGCCTCCTGGGACGAGGTCGACCGGGCCTACGCCACGTCGATCCACCAGTTCGACGTCGGCGACCCGACGGCCACCACCTACGTCGGATCCGGCGCGGTCCCCGGCCATGTGCTCAACCAGTTCTCGATGTCCGAGCACGCCGGCCACCTCCGGGTCGCCACCACCCTCGGTGGCCCCTGGGGCTTCCGCGACGACAGCGAGTCGGTCGTGACCGTGCTGGCGGCCGACACCGGCGGCGACCTCGTCCAGGTCGGCCAGGTCGGCGACATGGGCAAGGGCGAGCGGATCTACGCCGTCCGCTTCGTCGGCGACGTCGGCTACGTCGTGACGTTCCGCCAGACCGACCCCTTCTACACCGTCGACCTCTCCGACCCGGCCAACCCGGTGGTGCGCGGTGAGCTCAAGATCACCGGCTACAGCGGCTACCTCCATCCGATCTCGGCAGACCTGGTGCTCGGGATCGGCCAGGAGGCCACCGAGACCGGCCGTACCACCGGCACCAAGGTCACGCTGTTCGACGTCTCCGACCTCGACAACCCGACCGCCCTCGACACCTGGGCGCCCGCAGGCGGCGGCAACAGCGCCGCCGAGTGGGACCACCGGGCGTTCCTGTGGTGGGCGCCGATGGACCTGGCCGTGCTGCCGTTCCAGGACTGGAACACCGGCGACGCCGCCGCCGTCGCGTTGCGCATCGCCGACGACTCGATCACCGAGGTGGGCCGTATCGACCACC
>LULL01000475.1_pt1 | contig 16651 bp, 14 predicted proteins | sample 728161 | NCBI WGS metagenome assembly LULL01 (sample SAMN03860290, study PRJNA289734) | marine metagenome | biome: seawater column; feature: ocean; material: water; isolation source: Red Sea water column Station 149 - depth 500m | place: Saudi Arabia: Red Sea | collected 2011-10-15 | depth 500 m
ATAGAAGACATATCGTGATTCATGCCTTTCATAGAAGACATATCATGATCCATACCTTTCATAGAAGACATATCGTGATTCATGCCTTTCATAGAAGACATATCATGATCCATACCTTTCATAGAAGACATATCATGATCCATACCTTTCATAGAAGACATATCATGATTCATACCTTGCATTGAAGACATGTCATGATCCATCCCCATATCTTCCATAGTCAATAAAGAGCGAGGACGAGGTTTAGGCATCTCAATTTGTTTTACAGGTAAGGTATTTTCATCATGTAAGGTTCCAACCGAAAAACCAGTACGATCAATAGATTCAGCTTCAATTTGGTAATGTGCTTGTTTTGGTTCCACAATGACATCATAAGTTTCAGCAGTACCAATACGGAACTCATCTACAGGAACGGGCTTTACAGGTTGACCATCAGCACTGACTACAGTCATTTTTAGGTTTGGAATGCGTACATCAAAGAATGACATAGCGGAAGCATTAATAAAACGAAGGCGAACTTTTTCACCAGCTTTGAAGTTACCCGTCCAATTTTGCTGAGGTGTCTTGCCATTCATTAAAAATGTATAACCAGTCACATCGGACATATCTGTTTTCAGCATTCGCATCTGATTCCACATAGAACGGTCTTGCCAAGTCGCTTTTAGCCCATCACGTTTAACTTGTTTTAATACATCGAATACTGTTTCGCGGCGGTTCTGATAGTAGTCTGCTTCTTTTTTAAGATTTTTCATAATTTGATCACTTGTCGAATTATGAAAATCAGAAAGCAAAACAACGTAATCTTTATCGGTTTTTTCAGCAGCTGTTAGTGGAGTTTTATCTTTAGGATAAATAACAAAAGCACCATATAAACCGTCTTGTTCTTGTCCTTTACTATGTGAATGATACCAATAAGTACCATTTTGGCGGACTTTAAACTTATATTCATAAGTTTTATTAGGGGCAATGCCATGAAATTTGTTAAATCCAGGTACACCATCCATAATTCCAGGTAGTAATAAGCCATGCCAATGGATTGAAGAGTCCTGATTTTTTAACTTATTGTGAACACGGATAACGGCCTCATCACCTTCTTCAAATTCAAGAAGTGGTGCAACGAATTTACCATTTACAGTAATTCTCTCAACTGGTTTTCCTGTGATATTTACAGTTTGTTCAGCGATTGTTAAATCATATTCTTTAACTGCCGCCATTACCCAAGTTGATGAAAATAAACCAACTCCCCAATTATTCGCTTTAATCTCCCCAATCTTTCATTTATCGTATTTGTTATTTATTTGATGTATTTGACATGTTCATCTTTGAGTGGTCCATGTTCATCATATTTGAATGATCCATATTACCCATTTTAGACTGATCCATATTCATCATCTTAGAGTGATCCATCTGAGACATATCAGCCATATTGCCATGCTCATGCTGACTATGATCCTGTTGGGTTTTCTCATCATTCTTCATATTACAAGGTTTTTGGCATTTCTCTGACATTTTTGAGTCCGCTTTAGTTTCAGTGACTACAGTGGTTCCCTGTTTAGCATCGGCTGCCCAAGACTGAGTTCCTGCAATTAAAGTTCCAATACACATAAGTGTAGTTAAGCTACGACGGAATAGAGTTTTCATGTTTTGCTCCAAAAATTAACTTTATACAAATACCTTAAAGGCTACCACCAAACATCTATATGACATGAAAATGACATTTTTGTAATCTACAAAGAATCACGTATTTATAACGTTATTATATTCTTAATGAGTGATATTGGATTTTTATCAATGAGAATCTTACTAGTTGAAGATGAACAAAAAACTGGTGACTACCTTAAACAAGGTCTATCTGAAGCTGGGTATATTACGGATTGGGTCACAGATGGATTATCAGGTAAACATCAAGCACTTTCCGAAGAATATGACCTCATCATTTTGGACGTTATGTTACCAAAATTAGATGGCTGGAATATCATTTATGATATTCGCAAAAGCGGAAAGACAATGCCTATTCTATTTCTTTCAGCGCGTGATCAAATTGAAGATCGAGTTAAGGGATTAGATTTGGGAGCTGATGACTACCTCGTAAAACCTTTTGCTTTTGCTGAGTTATTAGCACGCATTAAAAGCTTACTCCGACGGGGACAACAAAAAGAAGATAGTAACCTTATTACAATTGCTGATCTTGAACTTGATCTTCGTAAACGCCGCGTCACTCGCGCTGGGCAACGTATTGACTTAACAGCTAAAGAATTCGCGCTGATGGAATTATTTATGCGTAGACGTGGTGAAATTTTACCTCGCGCACTCATAGCTTCTCAAATTTGGGATATGAATTTTGATAGTGATACCAACGTCGTAGAAGTCGCTATTAAACGTTTGAGAAGTAAAATTGACAGTAACTTTAGCCCTAAGCTAATCCAGAACATACGGGGAATGGGTTATGTTCTAGAGGTTGAAGATGACTCATAAATTGTTTAATGCAATCAGCTTTCGTATAGCTATTATTTTTTCTCTATCTACCGTAATCATTCTAATGATTATGGGACTAGTTATTCATCAACTCGTAATGCATCATTTTGAAGCTCAAGACCGAACTCAATTAGAAGGCAAAATTCAACTTATAGAGAATCTACTTGAACAGAACCCATCTAACTCTCAAGAACTAAATTTATATTTAAAAGATGCCTTAATTGGACATCACGATCTGATTGTTCAGATTGAACGTCCAACAGGTCAAGTTATTTTTAGCTCAGCACCATCAGTAATTCATCCCCAAGCACTCAACAAATCAAAACAAGATCCATGGCTTGAATGGAAAATTAAAAATAAGACTTATCGTGGCTTAATTTATAAAAAGACTTTTGATCATAATGACTCGTTTATATCAGCTCAGATTATTGTTGGAATCGATACCTCTGAGCATCTACATTTCTTAAATGACTTTAGACGTCAACTTTTATACATTGGATTTGTGGGTACAATTTGTTTAATGTTCTTAGGGTGGTTCGCAGCATGGCGAGGGTTACGCCCAGTTCAAAAAATGGCAAAAGTGGCAGAAGGTATATCTGCTCAACATCTTTCTGAACGCTTAGAAGTCGAAAACACGCCAACAGAGCTTAGATCCTTAGCCATAGCTTTTAACGATATGTTAGATAGACTGGAATCTGCTGTAGAGAAATTATCAGACTTCTCATCTGATCTTGCTCATGAAATAAGAACACCTATTAACAATTTGATGACTCAAACTCAAGTATGTTTATCTCGTAGTCGAAATATTAATACTTATCAGGAAGTTCTATTTTCAAATTTAGAAGAGTTTGAGCATTTAGCTCGCATGGTCTCTGATATGCTATTTTTGGCAAAAGCAGAACATGGTCTACATTTACCTAACCTACAACAGGTTAATTTAGTTAAAGAAGTTTCAGCATTATTTGATTTTTATGATGCTATCGCTGCTGAAAGGGGAATGTCACTCGAACAGAGTGGTTCAGGTAGTATAAAAGGTGATCCTTTAATGCTACGCCGCGCTTTAAGTAATTTGTTATCGAATGCAATTAAATATGGCAAATCAGATTCGGTCATCAAAATCACATGCCAACAAAACTTTGATACAACAACATTCATCATTGAAAATGAAAGCTCCCCACTATCATCAGAACAACTTAATCGGTTATTCGATCGTTTTTATCGAACAGATGTATCTAGACAGAGAGTTGAAGAAGGTACTGGCCTTGGTTTAGCAATTACCAAATCTATTCTTGATGTGCATGGAGCTTCCATTCAAGCGACTTATAACGAGGGACATATTTCTTTTAAAATTATCTTTAAAAATTAGTGATATCTCGGTTATTAAGCACTCATTCTAATGATGCTTACCACTCATTAACTTACGCTAATGAGTGGTAAGTCGTGATTATTTTTGATGACGTAATCGTAAGGCATTACCAATTACCGATGCTGAGCTTAGGCTCATTGCTAATGCAGCAATCATAGGCGAGAGTAACCAGCCAGTAAATGGATACAGTACACCAGCAGCCAAAGGGATACCTAATCCATTATAGAGGAAAGCAAACATCAAGTTTTGTTTCATATTTTTAACAGTTGCCTCTGATAAAGAACGAGCAATTTCAATACCACGTAAGTCACCTTTTACTAATGTAACTTGGGCACTATTCATTGCTACATCAGTACCCGTGCCCATTGCGATTCCAATATCAGCTTGAGCCAAGGCTGGTGCATCATTAATTCCATCACCAGCCATAGCAACAATTCTCCCTTCTTTTTGCAATTTTGTGACCAAATCTAATTTATCAGCAGGTTTAACCTCACCATAAACCTCACTAATTCCTAACTTAGCCCCAACTGATTTTGCTGTTGTTAGCCCATCACCTGTTGCCATGATGATTCTTAAACCTGAGTCTTCCAACGATAAAAGGGCCTCTGGAGTGCTTGCTTTGATTGGATCTGAAACTGCCAGAAGACCTAGCAGTTTTCCATCGGCTGCCAAATACATAACACTGGCACCTTCAGCTCTTAATACCTCTGCTTGTGGAATAAGAGTGTTAACAGATATCCCTAATTGCTTCATCAGTGCCGTATTACCTAGAGCTAATTTTTGTCCGTTTATCTCTCCATTAACACCAATACCTGAACCTGATTCAAATGAAGTAGGTTTACTTAAAGTAAGATTTAGCTCACGGGCGGCACGTACAATTGCATTTGCTAAAGGATGCTCACTGCCCTGATCTAAACTCGCAGCTAAACGGAGGACTTCATTCTTTTCATATCCTGAAGTGGCTACTACTTTATTGAATGATGGTTGTCCTTCTGTCAAAGTTCCTGTTTTATCAATAATCAATGTATCAATTTTACGTAGATTCTCTATTGCGGCAGCGTCTCGAAAAAGTACTCCATTTGATGCACCTCGCCCTGTTGCTACCATAATTGACATTGGCGTAGCTAATCCCAAAGCACATGGGCATGCGATGATTAAAACAGCTACTGCATTGATTAATCCATAAACCCAACTAGGTTCAGGTCCGAATAGCCCCCACCCCAAAAAAGTTAGAACAGCAATACCTATAACCCCCATAACAAATCGTCCTGCAACATGATCCGCCATCCGCTGCATAGGTGCTTTTGAACGTTGAGCCTGAGCAACCATTTGCACGATTTGAGAAAGTACGGTTGATGATCCAACTTTTTCTGATCGCATCACCAATGAACCATTCATGTTCATTGTTGCACCAATGACTTGATCACCCACACGTTTTGTAACTGGCACAGGTTCACCAGTTAACATCGATTCATCTACAGAGCTTGAACCTTCTGTAATGACTCCATCAACAGGAACTTTTTCACCGGGGCGTATCCGTAATAAATCGCCTACGTGTACATGAGATAGTGGAATATCTTCTTCTATACCATCAACACTGATTTTTCTTGCTGTTTTAGGTGCTAGCCCTAGTAGGGATTTAATTGCCGCTGAAGTTTGGGAACGTGCTTTTAACTCTAGCACTTGACCTAACAATGTGAGAGAAATAATCGCTGCGGTCGCCTCAAAATACACAGCAACACGCCCCATAGATACAAATGAGTCTGGAAATACTTGAGGTACTATTGTTCCAACAAGGCTGTATATAAAAGCAGCTCCTGTACCAATTCCAATCAAGGTCCACATATTTGGACTCCGATTAAGGATTGACTGCCAACATCTCACAAAAAATGGCATTCCTGCCCACAAAACAATTGGTAAAGTCAGTACCAGTTCAATCCAGCTTTGCACCTGCATTTCGAACCAGTTCAATTGATGACCAAACATTGCTAAGAAAACTACAATAATGGTTAGCGGTAAGGTCCACCAAAATCTATGCTTAAAATTCTTGAGTTCTGGGTTTTTATCAGCGTCATCTAAGTCAGGAAGTAAAGGCTCTAACGACATACCACAGATCGGACAATTTCCCGCATGGTTCTGTCTAATTTCAGGATGCATTGGACAAGTGTATATCGTGAAGGTATTAACATGAGCAGGCTGATTAACTTCATTTGAATCCTCACCATCCCTCTTTTGTGGTTCTTTTAACGTAACTACATTCTCAACTTTAGTAATATAAAAATGAGGATCACTTTTAAACTTTATGTGGCATTTCTCACTACAAAAGTAAAAAGTTCTATTTTTAACTTCTTCATAAAACTTGGATGCTTCTGTAACTGTCATACCACAGACAGGGTCAGTAAGTCTGTTATTGAGTACTTTGTTTTCATGATGATGGTCCATAAAAGCCTCCTTCATATTTAATTTTTTAAATTAATAATTTCATTAAGATGGAAATAGACTCCCTCTTATTAGTTTGTTTAGTGATCATTGTTTTCTTTAAAGCCAGTGTACCACTTGTGGTTTTTTAATTTTTAAAATGACAAAAATGTAATTTTGAAGTCATCGGGATGTTTCTCTCATCCTTTAATAATAAGCATGAGAAAGGTGATGACCAAGCAACCAATCGATGCATTTCATTCGGTCATTACTGAGCCCAAGATTAGTTTAAAGAGGATGAAGAAATGAAAATTTTCAAAAATAAAATGTCAGCTCTACGTAACACTCTCGTAGGTGCAACACTAATTGTTGCCGCTTCAAGTGCATTTGCACACGTGAAACTTGAAAGTGCAATTCCTGCGATCAATGCTTCTGTAGCAAGTCAACCAAAAAACATAACACTCAATTTTGGTGAAGAAGTCATGCTAATGAACGTTAAGTTACTTGATGCCCAACGTAAGGACATCCCTTTGAACTACCAAGTAACTCATGATATGAAAAAATCATTTGACGTAGTGGTTCCTAAACTAAAAAAAGGAAAATATACGGTGGTTTGGACCACAATGGGTACCGATGGTCATAACATGAATGGTGAATATAATTTCACTATTAAATCGGCAAAATAACAATGAGTGAAAATAGTCAACATGCCAGCAGCTTGCTGGCATGTTGCTATAATAAAGGGAGAAAAATATGATTCCTGAGACTTGGATATATGCAACATGGTTGGTTAAAGTCATTTTATATTTAGGGATTGCATTTGTTATTGGCGGTGCTTTCTGCTATTTCTTACTTGGACGTTATGTTGAAATCAAGGAGACTATTCTAAAATACATGACTATTGGTACAGGTTTAGGCCTTTTTTCAAGTGTTCTCGGCTTCTTCATTCTTATAGGAAGTTTTGCCAACACTGGCCTTTCAGGTATGTGGGATAGCAACTATATAAATATACTAGTCAATACTCCTACTGGACATGTCTATATCATTCGATCAATCAGTTTTGCACTTTTACTCCTATTTATGATAGTCAAACTTAGCAAAGGGGCGATTGATATTTCCAAAACTGAAGGAGCAATCTTTACCATACTGCTCATACCAATCGTTTTAAGTTTTTCACAACTCGGACACGTCACGAATTTACCCTTATTCGCTCAAGCTTTATTATCAATACATGTATTTGTAATGTCCTTATGGATGGGATCGCTTTATCCATTATGGAAAACAAGCAAAAAAATTAATGGCTTACCACTCAAAGAACGTATGCATCTATTTGGTCAAATAGCAGCCTTTATTGTAGGAATACTCATCGCTTGTGGTCTTAGCATTGCTTTATTACTCTTTAAAGATTTTAATACTCTAATCGATACACCTTATGGGCATGGATTTATTATTAAAATTTTATTTGTCCTAAGTATTTTATTGTTAGCAGCCTTTAACAAATGGTATTTCACACCTCGCTTACAAGACCCGAAATTTGCGCAACAATTAGGCTATGCCATTTTATTTGAAATGTCATTAGGTTTATCAATTCTTTTAGCCACTGGTTATATCACGACTGTCGTCGGTATTGAGTAAGAAAGGATTAAGCTATGACTTCATGGATGAAGTACAATTTATTATTTCTCATATTTTTAAATACAATATCTTGGGCTGAACCTAGCACTTCAAAAACGATTCGCTCCTTAGATGATACTGAATTACGTAATATTACTGATCATAACCATGGCGATACCAAAGTTGATGAGAATAAAGATGACCATCATTCCAAAGATAAACAACTACGTAATGAGGATAGTAGACAACAAAAAGTTATAAATGGATTAATGTTAGAAAAACCTAAAGCACCGTCATTTCCGTCCAAGTCGTAATCTATATAGTTCACAAACTATTTAGCCTCACTGATTTTTTTAAGTTAATTTTAGCTTAAATTTTTTAAACTGAATATTCAATAGCTTATAGATATCTAATATTACAATGTATCGATTCTTATAAAAAACTAAGTGAAACCTTGTTAGCCCAGCTTAATTAGAAAAAGTGATAACACTCCCCTATCAATATATTTTATTTTGAGAAAAAGTCATGTCACATTTCTACCAAGATAAAAATTTTTTAAATCGCTGGGTAATGTAATCGTTATAGTGTTGAAATATGAGACCTAGACTCAAGTTTTATAATAATTAGGGTCTGTTGACATTTACTGTTCATAATTAACCCTATAAAGGTAGCCATAAAAATATACAGGCTAAAGCAACAGAACTTTGATAATTTCTTTTGAGCTTGTCATATCGAGTAGCTATTCCTCTAAATTGCTTTAATCTACAAAACATATTTTCAACTAAATGCCTGATTTTATATAAATACCAGTCCATATGATCATTGTTCGATTGGCTATTTATTTTCTTTGGTATATTCGCTTTTGTTCCTGTTTTTCTGATCTGCTCACGCAGTGGTTCTGAATCATAGCCTTTATCTGCACATACCACTTTTGTCTCTTTTAAATCTAATGTTGATATTAAATCAGGTGCAACTTTAACATCATGTGTGGTTCCATCGGTAATCATGAAATCAATAGGATTGCCATGTGCATCAACAATCAAATGTATTTTTGAGGAGTTTCCTCCTACACTTTTAGAAATAGATTGATTCGCTATGCCGGCAGAATGTTGATGAGCACGTACATGAGAGCCATCAATAAAAATCCACTCCATATCGGGGCATGAGGCTAGTAATTTGAATAATCTAAGTAACTTACCGCTGCTTGACCAACGATTAAAACGTTTGAAAATAGAGTTTGAATGACCAAAACAACAAGGAATATCTCGCCACGGACAGCCTGTTCTAATTCTATAGAGAATAGCTTCAATAAAATTGCGTAAATTTGAGTTGTGGTGAATGGATAAATTACGCAGAATAACTTTCAACTTTTGCCAGTGTTGATCTGTCAGCATGGTACGAGGCATAGCGAATAGTAAAATTGGGTTTGGCGATTTGATTTTACTACTTCGCTATTTTTTTAAGCTAAAAGTGTCAACACACCCTATTTTAGTCACAATCATATCCAATTATGTCTGCATTACACCAATGGTCAGCTAAAACTTCTAAAATTTCATCTTTAGTCATCCCATCCAAAACATAGAACAATTTCTTTTCATTATTTTTATTAAGTATGAGCAAATTGTAAGAATCATATACTTTTGCTACAACTCCCATAAGCACATCATCGGTCATATCCTCATTCCATTTAGCTAGAGTCTTTTTGATGTCTTCTATTTGTATATGCCAATTCAATTTATAGGATTCATAACCATCGAAATTTTCGAAAAATTTTCCATTATTGACTCCACCAATATATCCAATTTTCATATTATTCTCTCAATTAAACTAGATTAGTAATTAATTCAAACATATTTCCTTATCTAATTTAAGTTTAGAAAATCTGAAATTACCAAATAACAACATCTCCTTGTCTAGCCGAAAAGAATTATTTAGGCCATGTTTGATGATGGTCATCAATGACATACACATGTGCATGCACACCATCAATCTGATGTTGAACTAAATGCTCATGATCTATAGGTAATTCATCATGACTATGCGGTAAAAGACCTTCATCATTCTTTGGCCATAGGCGTAATGCAAGAGTTAAGGCAATTATTGCTATTACAGCCATAGGAATAAAAGCCTGTAATGTCCCTATATTCGTACTCAACCATCCAACCAATGGATAAGTGATCAGCCAACAAGCATGGGAAAATGCAAATTGGGCTGCGAACAATGAAGTTCTATTCTCGCTTGATGCAGACTTGCGAATCAAACGACCTGTAGGTGTCTGTGAGACAGAATATCCAATACCAAGGACAAACCAAAGTGCTAACAAACCATTATAAGATGCAATCAAAGAACCACTGAATAATCCAATGACAAGAATTGTTGTTCCCGTCAACATAACAGAACGATCAGGAAACTTATCCAATATCTTTGGCAAAACAAAAGCGGATAACATTGACCCAAGTCCAAAAAGACCAAATGCCCATGTCGTTGCATTTTCAGTGAGTTTAAATGTCGATTGAACCAGTACAACAGTATTTACAATCACAACCGCACTCGCCGAAGCAATGGCTAGATTGAGAGCAAGCAACGCCTTAAGTCTTGGCGTATAAAAATAAATTTTAGCTCCCTGCTTTATACGGCTATAAACACCTCTAAACTCAGGCACTTTGGCAACTGGTAATTTTGCACTTACCACAAACAAAGCAGAACCGATAAAACCTAATACTGTTCCTAAAAACAGATTATGGTAGCTCATGACAGTGAGTAAGAAACCTGCCAGCATTGGACTGATAATATTTTCCAAATCATAGGCTAAGCGAGACAATGACAAAGCATTGGTATAGTCTTTTTCTTCAGGAAGAACATCTGGAATCATTGCCTGAAATGTTGGCGTAAATGCAGCAGAAGCAGATTGCAAAATAAAAATTAAAATATAGATTTGCCAGATTTGCGTCACAAATGGTAGGCACAATGCTGTTAATGCTCGAATAACATCTAGTCCAACCAATACTTGTTTTCTTGGTAATCGCTCTGCAAATGCTGATGCTATAGGTGCTACACCGATATAAGCAATCATCTTAATTGCCAAAGCAATACCGAGAACTTGAGCAGCTTCTCCCTTTGCAATATCGTATGCCTGTAAAGCTAGGGCAATTGTGATTAACCCCGTTCCGATTAGTGCTATTACTTGGGCCAAAAACAAATGCCGATATGTTGTGTTTTTTAGTACTTCTAGCATCTTATGGATTCCTTTTAGAACCTGACTTCTTTAGCAATTGAATCTCCTTGGAATATTATTCCAAGGAGATTGATTAAAGCTTAAAAGACTTTCTTCATTTCACTAAACTGTCCTTCTACAAGTAGAGTTACAGTCACTGGATTTTCTGTACGGTTACGCCAGAACCAACCATGTTTACCATCAAAAGCTGCTTTTAAGACACCTTGTTGAGTTGTCTCATTCTTGCCTTTTCCATAACCATGATAGAAGGTTTTAGGTGCTCCGACTTTATCTCCATGAGTGTCGTAATTAAGACCACCACCTGAAGATTTCCAATCAAATGCTACACTTGCTCCTTTAAGCATTGTCAATTTAACTTCAGTTGACTGATTCGGTTTCAGTTCAATTGATATTGTTTCTTTGGCAATAGCAGGCATAGCCATGCCATTGGTTGAACCTAAAGGAATTGTGCTGTTTAAATTTTCTGAACTTTGGTGAACTTGTTGTGTAGGTTGAGCAATCGCAACTTCCTCCATATCAAGTGATTTTTTGATTTCACCCATTTTCGTTAAGCCAAGCACTTTACCCATACCTGTCGGATCAATCGCATATTCCGCAGGCATGACACAGGTAACCAACACCACAACAGCACTTACGGCTGCAATTGCTGTTGATTTAATTAACTTTCTTGATGAAGGTAATTCGATATCTTTTGGAATTTCAGCGTTATACATAATTTAGATCCTTATTGAGTAATGAAGCCAGTAAGTTGATAGCCAACAAGTAAAAAACCGAGGAACATGAGGAAGACATTGCTTTGATAGGCTGTTTTAAAGAAATACGGTGTCTTTCTCCAAAACGTCATCAATAACAAGATGATGCACAGAGCCATAAACTGACCTAATTCAACCCCGATATTGAATGAGATTAAATTTGCCAACAGTCCATCACTCGGAACTTCATATTCCTGAATTTTTACTGCGAGTCCAAAACCATGGATCAGACCAAAAATTAAAGTCGCGATTTTCGTGTTTGGTTGGAAACCAAACCAATGCTGATATGCCCCCAAATTATCAAGAGCCTTATAAACAATTGAAAAACCAATGATTGCATGAATGATGTAGGCATTTATCCCAAGTGCAAATAGGCTGACGTACAAGCCAATATCTTTCATTCGGTATAAAAAGAAGATAATGCCAACAAGAAATAATAAATGGTCATATCCAGTGACCATATGCTTCGCACCCAAATAGATGAAAGGAATCACATGAACGCCATAAATTTCTTGAATATAGCCCTTATCACCTTCTGCTACGCCATGAGCAAAAAGTGTAGGACTTACCAATGTAATGAATAAAGCAAGTAATAGCTTTATGTAAGCACTTAATTTCACAATTTGTGAAGCAAAAATTTGCATATCTATCAAACTCCAAAATTTAAAATGAATTGAAAATCCATTAACTTTTTGGGCGGTTTAAAAATACGACTCACCATCAGATAAACATATTCTTTTGACCAATCTAGAATCGATATCCCCTTTAAAAGATGAGCTAAAGCGGTCGATTTAAGTACGTCATAACCAACAAAATGTTCATAGTAGTTATCTTGATGACTATGTGAATGCTGTTGGCTGACCTCATGATGGTGAGAGTGAATTGCATCAATTGAAATGTGTCTCTGAGATTCAGTTTCAGTTACATGCTCATTAAAGTGCAAACATAAAGCGAGACTGATCATGCAGACTAGCCACATCATCACAAATTTGCTTTGTTTATCTCGCAATATATTGGTCATTAACGATGCCCCTAAACGACCTGTTCAGCGGCATCGTTTGATTTTCTTGACCGACCTTGGTTAAACCACACATATAAGGTCGGCAAAATAATCAAAGTCAGTAAGGTTGATGAAATAATCCCACCAATAACGACAGTTGCAATTGGACGTTGAACTTCAGAACCAATACCTACGTTTAAAGCCATCGGAATAAAACCTAATGAAGCCACTAAAGCTGTAATCAACACAGGGCGAAGTCGTTCCATTGCACCATGTCTCACCGCATCAATGACACTTTCACCTTGAACTCGAAGCCGTTGAATGGCAGAAACAAGAACTAAGCCATTCAGCACAGCCACACCTGACAATGCGATAAAGCCGACGGCAGCAGAAATTGAGAATGGGATATCCCGTAAAGCTAAAGCGATCACACCACCTGTTAATGCAAATGGTACGCCTGTGAATACCAAGACACTGTTTCTAACATTACCTAAAGCCATGTAGATCATGGCAAAGATCAGAATTAAAGCGATTGGAACAACAACCATGAGTCGATTCGATGCAGACTCCATTTGTTCAAACGTACCGCCCCAAGTCAGCCAGTAACCCTCTGGTAATTTAAAATCTGCATTCAGCTTAGATTGTGCTTCTGCAATGTAACTACCAATATCTGTCCCACGGACATTTGCTGTGATAACAATACGACGCTTACCATTCTCACGAGAAATTTGGTTTGGTCCTTGAACATTTTTTAACTCGATCAATTCTGATAAAAGTACACTTGAACCATCAGGCAGATTTACAGGGACTTGATAGAGTTTTTCTAAATCTGTGACAGAGTTCTGATCCATTCGAACGACAATATCGAACTTTCGATCACCTTCAAATACCTTACCTGCTGTCTCACCAGTGATGAGGCTAGAAACCTGTTGCTGTACATCTTCAGCATCAAGCCCATAGTTAGCAATCATATCTTTTTTCAGCTCGACAGATACCATTGGTAAACCCGTCATCTGTTCAACTTTCAAGTCAGCAGTACCATTCACTCCCTCTAAAATTTTAGCGGCAGCATTTGCTGATTCGAGTAGCTGATCGAGATCATCACCATATATTTTCACAGCGACATCGGTACGGACACCTGAAATAAGTTCGTTAAAGCGCATTTGGATCGGCTGAGTGAACTCGTAATTATTTCCATAAACACCTTTAGCTACTCGTTCAATATCGGCAACGACTTCAGCTTTTGGTTTCTTTGGATTTGGCCATTCACTACGTGGCTTCAACATGACAAAGTTATCAGCTACATTGGGTGGAACTGGGTCAGTGGCGATTTCTGCTGTTCCAACTTTGGCAAACATGGTCTGAACTTCAGGAATTTTCACAATTTCTTTTTCAAGCGTGTATTGCATTTCAACGGCTTGAGTTAATGAAGTACCTGGGATACGCAAAGCATGTAATGCCACATCCCCCTCATCTAAAGAAGGTATAAATTCTGAACCTAAACGAGTTGCAAGACTTGCACTGAATATAAAGAATATTGAGACAATGGCGATCAGTAGATATCTGTGATTTAAAGACCAATCTAAAATCGGGCTATAAAACTTCTTAATAAAATGAACAATTTTTGACTCTTCTTCTTTAATTTCACCTGTGGTAACTAATGCCACCATTGCAGGGACAAAGGTAATTGAAAGAATCATTGCTCCAACTAAAGCCATAACAACCGTTGCAGCCATTGGTGTAAACATCTTGCCTTCAACACCAGTCAAAGTCATCACAGGCAGATAAACCAAAATAATGATCAATTGACCATAAAGAATCGCTTTTCGAGATTCCTTTGTTGCTTCAAACACAGTCGTAAAGCGTTCTTTTTGAGTCAGAATACGTCCTAACTCTTTTTGCTTCATGGCTAATTTAGCGAGAGATGCCTCGACAATAACCACAGCACCATCAACAATAATTCCGAAATCGAGTGCACCCAAACTCATTAAATTAGCACTGATCTTTTGGTTGACCATGCCTGTGATTGTCATCAACATGGATAACGGAATCACCATCGCCGTAATCAGAGCTGCACGGAAATGACCTAAGAATATGAAAAGCACCACAATGACTAGAATTGCGCCTTCAAGTAAATTCTTCTTCACTGTTTGAATCGTTGCATCAACCAAAGTTGTTCGGTTATAGACTGCTTTTGCTTCAACACCTTCAGGTAGCGACTTTTGAACCTGTTGTAGCTTTTGATCTACAGCATGAGCAACATTTCGAGAGTTTTCGCCAATAAGCATGAATGCTGTACCCAGTACAATTTCTTGCCCATCTTTGGTCGCAGCACCTGTCCGTAATTCATGACCAATCGATATTTTGGCAACATCTTTCAATCTGAGGATATAGCCATTGCTCGTCGTAATCGGAATATTCTGGATTTGCTCAATCGAGTTAATTTGAGAATCAGAACGGATTAAATACTGCTCACCATTTTTCTCAATGTACCCTGAGCCTCTGTTCATGCTGTTCTTAGAGATCGCCTCTAAAATCGCCTTTTGATCTAGCCCTATGCTACGTAAATATGCATAATCAGGCTGTACCACAAATTGCTTTAGATACCCACCAATGGTATTGATTTCATTCACACCCTCTACATTTCGAAGCTGAGGTTTAATGACCCAATCCTGTAAAGTTCTTAATTCAGTGGGTGAAAGTGGGTTTAGACTATTCTTGGCATTTTCAACGGTATACATGAAGATTTCGCCAAGTCCTGTGGAAACAGGACCCATTGAAGTCGATATGCCGCTTGGCAGTGTTGATGTCACGCCTTGCAATTTTTCATTGACAATTTGACGGGCAAAATAGATGTCCGTCCCTTCCTTGAATATCGCCGTGACCTGAGATAAACCGTATCTCGACACAGAACGTGTATATTCAAGATTAGGAATACCTGCCAAAGCTGTTTCAATCGGGTAAGTGACTTGTGACTCCATCTCCATAGGAGACAAGCCTTGTGCTTCACTGTTGATTTGGACTTGTACATTTGTGATATCAGGAACAGCATCAATAGGTAGTTTGAAATAGTTATAAACACCCAATGCAGCTACGAATAGGAAGATGATCAGTACAAGCCAACGATTCTTAATCGAAAGCTTAACAATTTGGTCAAACATGGTGCTACCCCTTAATGATCATGAGTAGCGCCAGATTTACCTAGCTCTGCTTTTAATAAATAAGAATTACCTGCCGCATAAACCTGACCTGCTTTTAAGCCTGACTTAACTTCAACAAACCCATTATATTTTTCACCCAACTCTAAAGGACGTGCTTCAAAGTCATTGCCTACACGAATGAATACCACATCCCAATCACGGAAGTTCTGTAAAGCATCTTCACGAACCACCATCGGCTTCAAGCTTTGATTTTCAAAAATATGTGCGGTGATCAATTGACCTGAACGCCATTTAAATTGGTTGGCAATTTCAACAAAGACTTGAGCAGTACGTGTTTTTGGATCAATGACATCACTGATGTATTTGATCGTCCCCAGTGCTTCTTCTGTGCCCGATTGAATTTGGGGTTTTACCGTCACCTTAGCATTCGGGTTAATTGTATTCAGCTTATCCGTAGGAACGTTGACTACTGCAAGTAATTGAGATGTATTGGCAATTTTAAATAATGGTGTAGCTGGTGTAACGTTTGATCCAACAGCCCCCAGCACTTGTAAGACTGTGCCAGACATCGCAGCCCGAACCTCAGTTGTACCGTTGCCTGAACCTCCATAAGAGCTGATTAAGTTATTC
>LULL01000846.1_pt1 | contig 16633 bp, 14 predicted proteins | sample 728161 | NCBI WGS metagenome assembly LULL01 (sample SAMN03860290, study PRJNA289734) | marine metagenome | biome: seawater column; feature: ocean; material: water; isolation source: Red Sea water column Station 149 - depth 500m | place: Saudi Arabia: Red Sea | collected 2011-10-15 | depth 500 m
GTCGCATCGAGGACGGCGTCGCCACCGTCACCTGCGCCTGCGCCGAGGTCGGCCAGGGGTTCGTCACCCTCGCCCAGCAGATCGCCCGGGAGGTCCTCGGCGTCTCCGAGGTGGTGCTGGCGCCCGCCGAGACCGCCACGGTCGGCTCCGCAGGTTCCACGTCGGCCAGCCGCCAGACCTGGATGTCCGGCGGTGCCGTACAGGCCGCCTGCGAGGAGGTCCGCCACCGGCTGCTGCGCCGGGTCGCCGAGTCGTACGGCGTCGACGTGGACGAGCTGGTCCTGGCCGACGACCGGGTCGTCTCCCTCGGCGGCGACTTCGAGGCCGACCTGACGGCCGTCACCACCGTGCCCGTCGAGGCGGAGGTCGAGTTCCACCACGCACCGACCCAGCCGCTCGACGAGGACGGCCAGGGCGACGCCCACGTGTCGTTCGCCTTCGCCGCCCACCGGGCCATCGTCGACGTCGACCCCGACCTCGGCCTCGTCAAGGTGGTCGAGCTCACCACCAGCCAGGACGTCGGCCGGGTGCTCAACCCGCTCCAGGCGGTCGGCCAGCTCGAGGGCGGCGCCGCTCAGGGCGTCGGCCTCGCCGTCATGGAGGAGGTCCAGGTCCAGGACGGGCGCATCCGCAACGCCTCGTTCACCGACTACCTGATTCCGACGGCCCTCGACATGCCGCCCGTCGAAGTCGCGGCGCTCATCGAGCAGCCCGAGCCCGGCGCCCCGTTCGGCGCCAAGGGGATCGGCGAGCCGCCCAGCATCTCGTCCACCGCCGCCGTGGTCGCCGCCATCCGGGACGCCACCGGCCTGGACCTGGAGCGTGCACCGGTCCGCCCCGCCGACATCGCCCTGGCGGAGGCACGGCCATGACCGCCGACCTGCGCATCGACGGCGACCGCCTGCTCCGCCGCATCGAGGAGCTGGCCACCATCGGCCCCATCGACGGCGGCGGCTCGTGCCGGCTGGCCCTCACCGACGAGGACCGCGAGGGCCGGGACCTCGTCGTCACCTGGATGCGCGACCTCGGTCTCGACGTCACCATCGACGGCATCGGCAACGTCGTCGCCACCCGGCCCGGGCGGACCGACGGCCCGCCTGTCATGACCGGCAGCCACATCGACACCGTCCGCACCGGCGGCCGCTACGACGGCAACCTGGGCGTCCTCGCCGGCCTCGAGGTGCTCGAGACCCTGAGCGAGCACGGCATCGAGACCGAGCACCCGTTCGCCGTCGCCTTCTTCACCGACGAGGAGGGCGCCCGCTTCCCGCCCGACATGCTCGGCAGCCTCGTCTACGTCGGCGGCATGGGCCTCGAGGACGCCCTCGACATCACCGGCATCGACGGCGCCGAGGTCGGCGCCGAACTGGACCGCATCGGCTACCGCGGCCCCGCCCCCTGCCCGGGCCCCGCCCCCCGGGCGTTCGTCGAACTCCACATCGAACAGGGCCCGGTGCTCGAGGCCGAGGGCACCACCATCGGCGCCGTCACCGGCGTGCAGGGCATCTCCTGGACCGGCTACACGGTCACCGGCCAGTCCAACCACGCCGGCACCACCCCGATGCACCTGCGCCACGACGCCGGCTACGCCGCCGCCCGCATCGCCACCCACGTCCGGGAGGTCGCCGAGTGCATGGGCGACCGGCAGGTCGCCACCGTCGGACGCCTCGAACTCCACCCCGACCTCGTCAACGTCGTCGCCGGCAGCGCCGAGCTCACCGTCGACCTGCGCAACACCGACGAGACGCTCCTCCGGGCCGCAGAGGCCGACGTGGCCGCGTTCGTGGCCGGCCTGGCCGCCGACGAGGGCGTCGAGGTCGAGGCCACCACCCTGGCCCGCTTCGAGCCGGTCGAGTTCGACGACCGGGTCGTCGCCGCCGTCGCCGCCACCGCCGAGCGGCTCGGCCACTCGGTCGCCCGCATGCCGTCGGGGGCCGGCCACGACGCCCAGATGCTGGCCCGGGTCTGCCCGACCGGCATGGTGTTCGTGCCCAGCCGGGACGGCATCAGCCACAACCCGGCCGAGCACACCGACCCCGCCGACCTCGTCGCCGGCGCCGACGTGCTGCTCCAGGTGCTGCTCCACCTCGACGCCTGCGACCTCGACGGGGAAGGCGACGCACGATGAGCCGCCTCGTCACCGTGGGCGCCGCCCAGACCGGCCCGATCCAGCGGGACGACACCCGCCCCGACGTCGTCGAGCGCCTCCTCGCCCTGCTCCGGGAGGGGGCCGACGCCGGCTGCGACCTCGTCGTGTTCCCCGAGCTGGCCCTCACCACCTTCTTCCCCCGCTGGTGGGTCGACGACCGCGCCGAGTTCGACCACTTCTTCGAGACGGAGATGCCCGGCCGCGACACGCAGCCGTTGTTCGACGAGGCGGCCCGGCTGGGCGTCGGCTTCCACCTCGGCTACGCGGAACTCACCCCCGAGGGCCGCCACCACAACACGGCGATCGTCGTGGACGGTACCGGCACCATCATCGGGCGCTACCGCAAGGTGCACCTGCCCGGCCACCATGACCACCAGCCCTGGCGGGCGTTCCAGCACCTCGAGCGCTACTACTTCGACCCCGGCGAGGGCTTCGGCGTGTTCGCCGGCTGGGGCGGCGTGCTCGGCATGGCGATCTGCAACGACCGCCGCTGGCCCGAGTCGTACCGGATGCTCGGCCTCCAGGGCTGCGAGCTGGCCCTCATCGGCTACAACACGCCGATCCACTACGCCCCCGACCCGAGCCAGGACGCGCTCCAGGGGTTCCACAACCGGCTGTGCCTGTCGTCGGGCGCCTACCAGAACGGCATGTGGGTCGTCGGCGTCGCCAAGGCCGGCGAGGAGGAGGGCTGCGACCTCCTCGGCGAGAGCGCCATCTACGCCCCGTCCGGCGAGGTGGTGGCCTGCTGCGAGACCGTCGGCGACGAGCTGGTCGTCGCCGAGTGCGACCTCGACCGCTGCGCCGACTTCAAGGACACCCTGTTCGACTTCGGCTACTACCGGCGCCCCGAGGTGTACGGGGCGATCACCGGCCAGGCCGGCGTGGAGGTGCCCGCCGACGTGGCAGCGGCGCTGGGACGCGGCGGCGTCGACGGGGAGGGGGAGCGATGACGGCCTTCGAACTCAACGGCGAGCTGGTCCAGGCCTCCGCCGACCATCCGCACCTGCTGGCGGCACTCCGCGACGAGCTCGGCGTACTGTCGCCCAAGGACGGCTGTTCGCCGTCGGGCCAGTGCGGCTGCTGCACGGTGCTGCTGGACGGCAAGGCCCGCATCGCCTGCCAGACGGCGATGGACAAGGCCGAGGGGGCGACGGTCACGACCCTCGAGGGGCTCGACGGCGCCGAGCGCGACCGGTACGCGTCGGCGTTCGCCGCCCACGGTGCCCTGCAGTGCGGGTTCTGCACGCCCGGCATCCTCATGCGCGCCAAGGCGCTCCTCGACAAGAAGGGCGACGCCCTCACCCGTGACGACGCCTCCCGGCACCTCGGCGCCCACCTGTGCCGGTGCACGGGCTACGTGAAGATCCTCGACGCCGTCGAGTCGCTGGCGTCCGGCGAGGTGCCCGTGGCCCTGCCGCTGGGTGGGCTGGGCACCAGCGGAACCAAGTACGAGGCGTGCGAGCTGAGCCTCGGCGACCGGCCGTTCATCGACGACCTGGCGCCGAAGGGGATGCTCCACGGGGCGCTCCGACTGGCCGACCACGCCCGGGCCGACGTGGTCCGCATCGACACCTCGGCGGCGGCCGCCGTCGACGGCGTCGAGGCCGTGTTCACCGCCGCCGACGTGCCCGGCGAGCTGCGGGTCGGCCTCATCCACGTCGACTGGCCGGTGTTCATCTGCTGTCGGTCTCCGCCTACGCCCGGGGTGACGTCGAGGCGGCCCTGGCGGCGTCTGCCCACGTCGTCGAGGAGGTCTTCCAGACCCAGCGCATCGAGCACGCCTTCCTCGAGCCCGAGTCCACGCTGGCCGTCCCGACCGGCGACGGCGGGCTGTACGTGTACTCCGGCGGTCAGGGGGTCTGGGACGACCGCAACCAGGTGGCGTCGGTGCTCGGCATCGACCAGCAGCGGGTCACCGTCGAGCTGGTGAGCAACGGCGGCGCCTTCGGCGGCAAGGAGGACATGTCGAACCAGGCGCAGACGGCGCTGGCCGCCTTCCTGCTGGACCGGCCCGTGCGCTGCACGCTGTCGCGCGAGGAGTCCCTCCTCATGCACCCCAAGCGGCACCCCATCCGCATGGCCTATCGCGCCGGGTGCGACGCCGAGGGCCGCCTCACCGCCCTCTGGGCCCGGATGCTCGGCGACTCCGGCCCCTACGCCTCGGTCGGCATGAAGGTCCTCGAGCGGGCCGCCGGCCACGCCAGCGGCCCATATGTGGTGCCGGCCATCGACGTCGAGGCCACTGCCGTGCGCACCAACAACCCGGTGTGCGGCGCCTTCCGGGGCTTCGGCGCCAACCAGGCCCAGTTCGCCATGGAGGGCGTGATGGACCGCCTCGCCGCCGCCGTGGGCATCAGCGGCTGGGAGATGCGCAGCCGCAACGTGGTCGGCCCCGGCGACGACGCCACGGTCCTGCGCCTCAAGCATCCGACCACCGGGACGGACACCGGACGCGGCCTGGCGATGACGACGGACGGCAACCACCGCTGGTGCGCCGTCGACCCGCGGCAGGGCACGGCCATGGTCATGGCCGAGTCGGTGCTCAACCTGGCCTGCGTCGGCGCCCGACCGCTGGCGGTCGTCAACTGCCTCAACTTCGGCAACCCCGAGCACCCCGAGGTGATGTGGCAGCTCTCGGAGGCCGTGGACGGCTTGGGCGAGGCCTGTCGGGTCCTCGACGTCCCGGTCATCGGCGGCAACGTCAGCCTCTACAACGAGTCGGCGGGCAGCAACATCGACCCGACGCCCGTCATCGGCCTGCTCGGCGTCGTCGACCGCCTCGATCGGCGACCGCCGGGCGCCACGCTGGTCGACGGGCATCGCCTCGTCCTCCTCGGCGCCGCCGCCGAGGGCCTCGGCGGCTCGCGGTGGGGGCACGCCCACGGCGCCCCCGGCGGGCGGCTGCCCGACCTCGACCTGGCGTCCGTGGTGGACACGGCCGACCTGCTCCGCGGGCTGGTCGCCGACGGCCTGGTCGACGGCGCCCACGACGTCTCGACCGGCGGACTGGGGGTCTGCCTTGCCGAGATGGCCGCCCGCTCCGGCGTCGGTGTCACCGCCGCCCGGGTCGCCGACCACGCCGACCTGTTCGGCGAGGGCCCGGGCCGGGTCGTCGTCGCCGTCGACCCCGAGCGGCTCACCGAGGTGCTCGAGCGGGCCGAGGCCGCGGGCGTCCCGACCTCCCGGATCGGCCTCGCCGCCGGCGACCGCTTCGCCGTCAAGGGCCTCCTCGACGTCGACCTCGACGAGGTCACCGCGGCCTTCACCGGCCGGTTGCCCGAGGCGCTCGGTGCCGGCACTGCCAGCCGCTGAGCGTCCCGGCCGCCCGGGACGCGGCCGGTAGGCTGACCGTCGTGTCGAGCCCGCACCTCGTCCCCGACGAGTACGCCGACGACACCCCCAAGGAGGCCTGTGGGGTCTTCGGGGTGTTCGCCCCCGGCCAGCCGGTCGCCCACCTCACCTACCTCGGCCTCTATGCGCTCCAACACCGCGGCCAGGAGTCGGCCGGCATGGCGGTCAGCGACGGCGAGTCGCTCACCGTCGTCAAGGAGATGGGCCTGGTCTCGAACGCCTTCGACGACCGAACGCTCTCGGCCCTGAACGGCGACCTCGCCATCGGGCACACCCGCTACTCGACCACCGGGTCGAGCACCTGGCGCAACGCCCAACCCGTCTACCGGGGCGTCGACCACGTCGAGTTCGCCCTGGGCCACAACGGCAACCTCGTGAACACCGAGGCGCTGGCCGCCGAGGCCGGGATGCTGCCCGGAACCGTCACATCCGACACCGACCTCATGGCCGAACTGCTGGCGACCGCACTCCTCGAGTGGCCCGACCTGGAGCCGGACGCCGCCTTCGAGGCGGCCCTCGCCGAGGTGCTGCCACGGCTGGAGGGCGCCTTCTCGCTGGTGCTGGCCGACCGCAACCAGGTCATCGGCGTCCGCGACCCCAACGGGTTCCGGCCGCTGTGCCTCGGACGCCTGGACGGCGGCTGGGTGCTGGCCTCCGAGACGCCTGCCCTCGACGTGATCGGCGCCCACGTGGTCCGCGAACTGGACCCGGGCGAGGTGGTGGTCATCGACGCCACCGGCTGCCGCTCGCTGCGGCCCTTCGACGATGACGTGGTCGACCCACGGTTGTGCCTGTTCGAGTTCGTCTACTTCGCCCGCCCCGACTCCTCCCTCTACGGCCAGAGCGTGCACCACGCCCGGGTCCGCATGGGCGAGGCGCTGGCCCACCAGGCCCCCGTCGAGGCCGACCTCGTCATGGGCGTTCCCGAGTCGGGGATCCCGGCGGCTGAGGGCTACGCCAGGGCGTCGGGCATCGACTTCGGCCACGGACTCGTCAAGAACCGCTACATCGGCCGCACCTTCATCGCCCCCACCCAGGCCCTGCGGTCGGCGGCGGTGCGGATGAAGCTCAACCCGCTGCGCGACAACATCGCCGGCCAGCGCCTGGTCGTGGTCGACGACTCGATCGTGCGCGGCACGACCACCCGTTCGATGGTTCGGATGCTGCGCGACGCCGGGGCCCGGGAGGTGCACCTGCGGGTGTCGTCGCCGCCGTACCGCTGGCCCTGCTTCTACGGGATGGACACCGGCTCCCGTGGCGAGCTGCTGGCCGCAAACCTGACCGTCGACGAGATCCGCGAGTACCTCGACGTCGACACGCTCAGCTACCTCACGCTGGACCACCTGCTCGAGTCCACCGGGGCGGTCGGGGCGGGCTTCTGCACCGCCTGCCTCACCGGCGAGTACCCGATCGAGATCCCGGCCAACCTGACCAAGCAGCTGCTCGAACGGTCCGGCGCCGACCCGGAGCCGGAGCGCGCCATGCCGGTCCTGGCCGACGACCCCGAGGGAGGGCTGCCGGTCGAGGACGCGGCCCGGCTCTTCGACCGAACCTGAGGCGACGGTGGCCGAGGACTACCGCTCGGCGGGCGTCGACATCGACGCCGGCGAGGAGGCCGTCCGTCGCATCGTCCCGCACGTGCGCTCGACGCACCGGACGGGCGTGCTGGGCGACATCGGTGGCTTCGGCGGACTGTTCGACCTCGGGGCCACCGGCTACCGCGATCCGTTGCTGGTCTCGGCGACCGACGGCGTCGGCACCAAGGCCGAGATCGCCCGGGCGACCGGACGCCTGGACTCGATCGGCCGGGACCTCGTGGCCATGTGCGTCGACGACCTGGTTTGCGTGGGTGCCGCCCCGCTGTTCTTCCTCGACTACGTCGCCGTGGGTCGGCTGGACCCGGCGGCGATGGAGCAACTGGTGGCGGGCATCGCCGACGGCTGCCGCGAGGCCGGCTGCGCCCTGATCGGCGGCGAGATGGCCGAGCATCCCGGCGTGATGGACGCCGCCCAGTTCGACCTGGTCGGGTTCGCGGTCGGGGCGGTCGAACGCGACGGGGTGCTCGACGGCAGCGGTGTGGTGCCCGGCGACGTCCTGGTCGGACTCGACTCGCCCAACCTGCGCTCCAACGGCTTCTCGCTGGCGCGGCGCCTCGTCGAGGTCGCCGGCCGGCCGCTCGACGGTCCGGCGTGGGACGGTGCGGCGACGACCCTGGCCGACGAGTTGCTGGCGCCCAGCGTCATCTACGCCCCGGCCGTCGTGGCCGCCCTCGCCGCCCACGAGGTCCACGCCGTCGCCCACGTCACCGGTGGCGGCCTGCCGGGCAACCTGCCGCGGGTCCTCGGCGATGGGGTCGACGCCGTCGTCGACACCACGGCCTGGGAGGTTCCCCGCATCTTCCGCGAGTTGCAGGCCATGGGCGGCGTTGCCGACGACGAGATGGCCCGGGTGTTCAACCTGGGCGTCGGCATGGTCCTGGCGGTTCCCGCCGCCGAGGCGGAGGCCGTCGTGGCGACCCTCGCCGCCAACGACCGGTCGGCACGTGTGGTCGGCGAACTGGTCGCGGGGTCCGGTCGGGTGGACCTGCGCCGCTAGGTTCGCCACCGTGACCGGATCAACCAAGCAGGAGCTGATCGACCACCTGCTGGCGCATGCCGTGCGCACCGGCGAGTTCACCCTCAAGAGCGGCCGTACCAGCACCTGGTTCTGCGACGGGAAGCAGACGGTGTGTCGGGCCGAGGGACTCCTCCTGGTCGCCGACCTGGCCCTGGAGACCATTCCGGACGACGTGACCGCGATCGGCGGGCTCACGGCCGGTGCCGACCCTGGCCGGGGCACTCGAGCCGGGCGACCGGGTGGTGGTGTGCGAGGACGTCGTCACCCGCGGCACGTCGCCGATGGAGGCCGCCGAGGTCGTCCGTGAGCTCGGCGCCGAGCCGGTGATGGTCATGCCCGTCGTCGACCGGGGCGGCCCCTGCGGGGCGCTTGCCGAGGCGGCAGGCCTCGACTTCCGACCGCTGGTCACGGCCCTCGAACTGGGCTTCCCCTACGAGGGGCCCTGACTGCACGTTTTCCGGGCAGACGTGACGGGGGCGACAGCCGGCTGATCGGGGCGGCCCCGCGGGGTCGCCCGTAGGATCACACCCCATGCCCTACCTGCCGACCGCCGCCCACTCGATCAAGCTCCACGTGGAGTTGGCCAACGTGCCCAACACGCTGGGGCGCCTGGCCACCGCCATCGGCGAGGCCGGCGCCAACATCGTGTCGATGGGCGGCTTCGACGTCCGCGGCGAGGTGCTGGTCAACGACGTGGTCGTGAACTGCAGCGACGAGGAGCATGCCCACCGGGTGGTCGCCGCCGTCGAGGCCCTCGAGGGCGTCGACCTGGACTCGTGGTTCGACCGCACCTTCCACATGCACGAGGGCGGCAAGATCGAGGTGCTGCCGCTGGCGCCCGTCAGCGACATGCACGACCTGTCGATGGCCTACACGCCGGGTGTGGCCCGGATCTGCATGGCGATCCACGACGAACCGGCGCGGGCGCACGACCTCACCATCAAGAAGAACACGGTCGCCATCGTCACCGACGGCACGGCGGTGCTCGGCCTCGGCGACATCGGCCCCGAGGCGGCCATGCCGGTGATGGAGGGCAAGGCACTGCTCTTCAAGGAGTTCGCCGGGGTCGATGCCTTCCCGATCTGCCTCGACGTCGACACGCCCGAGGAGATCGTCGAGACGGTCATCCGGCTGGCGCCCACGTTCGGCGGGATCAACCTCGAGGACATCAAGGCGCCGGGCGCCTTCCAGGTCGAACAGGCGCTCAAGGAGGCGCTCGACATCCCGGTCTTCCACGACGACCAGCACGGCACCGCCGTCGTCGCCCTGGCAGCCCTGCGCAACTCGCTGAAGCTGACCGGCCGCGACATCGGCGACCTGTCGGTGGTCATCGCCGGGGTGGGTGCCGCCGGCATGGCGGTCGGGGCGATCCTGCGCAACGCTGGGGTGGGCGAGATCGTCGGCGTGGACCGGACCGGCGCCGTCTACGAGGGACGCGACGACCTCAACTCCGCCAAGGAGTGGTTCGCCGCCAACACCAACCCCGACCGGAAGATGGGCACGATCCACGACGTGCTCCACGGGGCCGACGTGTTCATCGGCCTGAGTGGGCCGGGCCTGATCACGGCCGCCGACCTGCGCAACATGGCGTCGGACCCGCTGGTGTTCGCCATGGCCAATCCCGATCCGGAGATGCTGGCGTTCCCCGGCATCTTCCGCGGCGCCCTCGACGCCGGCGCCACGGACATCACCGAGAACATGAAGCTGGCTGCCGCCGACGCCATCGCCGACTCGGTGTCCGATGACGAGTTGTCGCCGCTGTTCGTGGTGCCGTCGGTGTTCGACAAGTCGGTGCCGATGGCGGTCGCCGCCGCGGTGGCCGAGGCCGCGGTGGCCGACGGCGTGTGTCGCGGCTGAACTCGTTGCCCGCCCCCCTGGAGCCACCCGCGGGCGGCTGGCGGGCGGTCACCTTCGACCTCTGGAACACACTGCTGGTCAGCGTCCCGGGCGCGGTCGAGGTGCGCAGCCGGCACTGGCGTGCCGTCATCGGGGGGCGCGGCCTCGACGTCGACGACGACCTCCTGCACGGCACGCTCTCGATGCTCCCGGTCAGGTTCGACGAGGAGTGGCGGGCCGGGCGGCTGTACGGGCCGGAGCAGGCCCTGGCCGAGTGCTTCGCCGCCCTCGGCGACCGGATCGGCGACGACGACCGGGTGGCGCTGGCCGACGCCTTCGAGGAGGCGTCCCACCACCTGGACGTGTCGCCGGTCGACGGCGCGGCGGCGGTTGCCCGCCTGCTCACGGGCGCGGGCCTCGCCGTGGGGATCGTCTCGGACACGACGCTTGCGGTCGGTCGTCATCTGCGCGGCTACCTGGACCGCTTCGGGGTGCTCGCCCACCTCGACCACCAGGCGTTCTCCGACGAGGTCGGCGCCTACAAGCCGGACCGGCGGATCTTCGAGGCGGCGCTGGCGGGTCTGGGCGTCGATGATCCCGCTGGCGTCGTCCACGTGGGCGACCTGCGTCGCACCGACGTGGCGGGCGCCCGGGCGATGGGCATGGCCACGGTCCGCTTCCGGGGCGCTGTCGACGACGCCGAGGAGGGTCCGGAGGCCGACGCCGTCATCGACCGCCTGGCCGACCTTCCTGCGCTGCTGGGCCTGCCGCCCGGGTAGCCCCGGTCAGGTCGGCGGGGGTGATGGTCTCGCCGGTGAGGTCGTCGGTGTCCTCGAAGTTGGCGTGGATGGTGTTCCTGGTGAACGGGGTGGCCCCGGCGATGCGCCGCACCGTGCAGGAGGCCAGCCCCTCCTCGGCGACCACGGAGGCGGCGGCGGCCACGATCTCGTTCCGGCGGTCCTGCTGATCGGGGGCCAGTCCGCTCGGAACGGTCGCCGTCTCCATTGTGCCGACGCCGCCTCGGGTCACCATCGGGTTCCCGCCAGGGGAGGGTTCTGCCACCGACCGAGAGGTTCGGACAAGTGTCCGGGTTCCTCGGACGGCTGTCGCATTCCTCGGCTCGGAGCCGAAGTCGGGACCTGGCGGGCTCAGCCGATCGTGAGGGGGAGGATGCGCGGCCCGCGGACCTGGCCGCCGGCCCAGGTGACCGCCTCTGGATCGGCGAGCGTGAACTCGGGGATCCGGGAGAACCAGGTCTTGAGCGACACCTCCATCTCCATGCGGGCCAGGTTGGAGCCCGCACAGCGGTGGATGCCGGTGCCGAAGGCGACGTGGCGGTTGCGCTGCCGGTCGAGGATCACCTGGTCGGCGTCCTCGAAGACCTCGGGGTCGTGGTTGGCGCCCGGGAAGTTCATGAGCACCTTGTCCCCGGGCTGGATCACCACGTCGCCGATGGCGACCTCGGCGACGGCGTCCCGGGCCATCGTCACCGGCGCGTAGAAGCGCAGGAGCTCCTCGACGGCGGTGTCCCAGAGGGCGTCGTCCGCGTCGGCCATGCGGCGGCGGTCGTCGTCGTGGCCGGCGAAGTGCCACAGTGCCGAGCCGATCGACGACCAGGTGGTGTCGATGCCGGCCACCAACTGCAGGTTGCACATGCCGATGACCATCGGGTCGGGGATCGGTTCGCCGTCGACCTCGGTCTGGACCAGCGCGGTGATGAGGTCGTCCTTCGGGTTGGCCTTCCGGTCCTCGACCTCGGCGGCGAAGAAGTTCCGGATGAGGTCCCGGTACTTGACGCGTAGTTCGGGGTTCTGGAAACCGAGTTCGAGGACGCCGCGTACCCACTCGATGAACGTGTCGACCATCGAGTCGTCGACACCGAGTTTGCGGGCGATCAGTCGGGGCGGGATCTGCTGGGCGTACTGGACCGCCCCGTCGCAGTGGTCCTCGTCGATGAAACCGTCGATGAGGTCGTTGCAGAGCTGCTCGGTGTAGGGGCGCAGCGGGTCGATGGCCTTCGGGGTGAAGTGGGGGAGCAGTGCCCGCCGGGTCCATACCTGCTCGGGCGGGTCGGCGCTGATCGGTGCGGCGGCGTTGTAGCCCTTGGCCTCGTCGTCGACGAACTCCTCGGGCAGGTTGACGACCGTCGGACCCTTGGAGGACAGGTCGGGCACGATGCGGGCCATGGCCTGCACGTCCTCGTAGCGGGTCGGCAGCCAGGAGCCGCCGTAGCGCTCGGTGTGGGCGATGGGGCAGCGGTCGCGCAGTTCGGCCCAGGCGGCGGTCGGGTCCCGGATGTAGTCGGGGTCGAAGATGTCGTAGTCGGTGGCCAGGTCCTCGACCGGGCAGCGGCCGGTTGGTGCGTCGGCGGTGTCGGTCATCGCGGCCCCCTTCAGTCCTCGACGATCGTGATGGCGAACTCGGGGCAGTTGTCGACGATCAGCTGCGCCTTCTCCTCGAGCCCGTCGGGGACGACCCCGTCGGCGAGTTCGAAGGCGTTGCCGAAGTCGTCGACGTCGACGAGTTCGGGCGCCAGCGCGTAGCAGCGGCTGTGGCCTTCGCACTTGTCCGGATCGACGTGGATCTTCATCGCGGTCTCCCTGATCGTGCCGTCGGACCAGAGTACAGATTCGTATTGCGGCCCACCGGGTTGCGTCGTCAGCCCAGCGGCAGGTTGATCTGCTTGGCCTCCAGGAACTCGGCGAGGCCGTAGCGGCCCAGCTCCCGACCGTTGCCGGACTTCTTGTAGCCCCCGAACGGGGCGTCGGTGTTGAGGAACGAACCGTTCATGTCGACCTGGCCGGTCCGCAGCCGCTTGGCGACGGCGATCGCCCGGTCGTTGTCGGAGCTCCACACGCCACCGGACAGGCCGTACTCGGAGTCGTTGGCGATGCGGACGGCGTCCTCCTCGTCCTCGTAGCCGATGATGGACAGCACCGGGCCGAAGATCTCCTCCTGGGCGATCGTCATCGAGTTGTCGACGTCGGCGAACACGGTGGGCTTCACGTAGTAGCCGGCGTCGAGGCCGTCGGGCTTACCGGTGCCGCCCGTGACGAGCGTGGCGCCCTCGTCGATGCCGGTCTGGATGTAGCCCTGGACGCGGTCCCACTGGGCCTGGGAGACCAGCGGGCCGAGGCGGGAGCCGGCGTCGTCGGCGGGACCGACGGTGAAGCCGGCGGCGGTGGCGGCGGCCAGTTCGGCGGCCTCGTCCATGCGGTCGGCGGGCACCAGCAGCCGCGTGAGGGCGCTGCAGGTCTGGCCCGAGTTGAGGTAGGCGGCGCCGACCGCCGAGGGGATCGCCTTCTCGAAGTCGGCGTCGTCGAGGACGATGTTGGCGGACTTGCCGCCCAATTCCTGGTGGACCTTGGTGACGTTGGAGGCGGCCACCTCGGCCACCCGGGTGCCGGCCCGGGTCGAGCCGGTGAACGACACCATGTCGACGTCGGGGTGGGCGGCGATGGCCTCGCCGACGACCGGGCCCACGCCGGACACCAGGTTGAACACGCCGGCGGGGAAGCCCAACCCGTCGATGATCTCGGCGAGGACGAAGGCGTTCAGCGGCGCCACCTCGCTGGGCTTGAGCACCACGGTGCAGCCGACCGCCATGGCGGGCGCGACCTTCGCCATGATCTGGTGCAGCGGGTAGTTCCAGGGCGTGATGCAGCCGACCACGCCGACCGGTTCGCGGGTGACGAGCGAGCGGCTGATGGTCTCCTCGAAGTCGAAGTTGCGGGCGGTCTCGGGGACGCCGGCGGTGGTGGCGGCCGGCATGCCGGCCTGGATCATCGTCGAGAGCGTGGCGGGCATGCCGACCTCGCTGGAGATGAGGGCGCCGATCTCCTCGGCTCGGGCGGCCAGCCCGGCGCCCAGCTTCTCGATGAAGCCCAGTCGGTCCTCGAGCGAGCGCCCCGACCACTCGGGGAAGGCGGCCTTGGCGGCTGCGACCGCCGCGTCGACGTCTGCGGCGGTGCCGTCCGGGACCGAGCCGATGACCGCTTCGTTGGACGGGTTGACGACGTCGATGCTGCCGTCGCCCGCCGACGGGGCCCATTTTCCGTTGACGTAGATCTCGTCGCGTGACTGCATGGCTGGTTCTCCACCTGGGGGTCGATCGTGGCTCCGGGACGGACGTCCCGAGTCGTGATCATGCGCCATGAGCGGCTGAAGCGCCAAAGGCGGCCGGCGGCTACGTTCGAGAGCGTGCCGTGACGGCGCGGCGCCGCGATCCGAGGGGGAGTCGACGATGCGGGTGATGCTGACAGGGGCGACGGGTTTCATCGGCGGCCACGTGCTGCGGGCGCTGGTTGACGCCGGCCACGAGCCGCTGGCGCTGGTTCGAAGCGCGGAGAAGCTCGGGCAGTTGCGGGCGCTGCACGACATCGGGGCCGAGGTCGCCCACGTGGTCGGCGACATGACGGACGCCGAGGCGGTCGCCGCGGCCATGGAGGGCTGTGACGCCTGTATCCACACGGCGGCGTTCACGAGCCTGGACCCGGAGCAGATGCACGTGGCCCTCGAGGTGAATGCCCCGGGGGCGGTCAACGTGCTGGACGCCGCCGCTGCGGCCGGCTGCGACCCGATCGTGCACCTGTCGACGATGTCGGTGATCTTCCCGCCCAGCGGCGATGTCCTGTCCGGCGACGATCCGGTGCAGGGCGGCGGCAACCCGTACAACGCCTCGAAGGCGATCGCCGAGGAGCACGCCCGGGGCATGCAGGCCGCCGGGCAGCCGGTCCAGATCCTCTATCCGGCCGGGGTGACGGGGCCGACCGATCTGGGGCTCAACGTGCTGGCCGCCAACCTGATCCCCACGTTGCAGAGCGAGATCATGATGAGCCTGGCCTCGGGCGGGTGGCTGCTCGTCGACGTCCGGGACCTGGCGTCGGCGATGGTCGGCCTGTTGACGCCGGGTCGTGGTCCGCAGCGTTACGTGGCTGGTGGCACGTACATGGACTGGGGGGAGTTCCATGCGGTCGTCACCGAGGTGACGGGCTGCGACCGGGCACTGTTCCCGACGCCGCGCGATGCCCTCGAGCAGATGGTCGACGCCGAGGCCGTCGAGATCATGCTGGGCATCGTTCCCGGCGACGACGCCGGCCTGTTGGCCGACAGCGGCGTGGGCGCCTGGCGGCCGGTCGAGGAGACCCTCCACGACACGGTGTCCTGGCTCGTGGCGGGAGGCCTCCTGGCCCCCGACCGCGCCCCCAACTGCACCTGACCCTCCCACGACCTCGTCACGAGGTCAGGTGTCGAGGATGGTCACCGTGCCGGTGTCGCCGTTGACCTTCACCTGGGCCCCGTCGGGGATGCGCGTCGTCGCACCGGTCGCCGACACCACGCACGGGATGCCGAGTTCGCGGCTGACGATGACGGCGTGGCTCATGGTGCCGCCCACGTCGACGATCACGCCAGCCGCCGGGACGAACAGCGGCGTCCACGACGGGTCGGTGATGGGTGCCACGAGGATGTCGCCGGGCTCGAGGGCGCCGGGGTCCGCCGGGTCGGTGACGACCCGGGCCCGTCCGGTCGCCGTGCCGGCGCTGCCGCCCATGCCCTGCACGACCTTCCGGGTCGACAGCGGGACCTCGCCGCCCTGCCACGCCTCGGGGCCGGGCACCACGCCCTCGAACCAGTAGGGCGGCGTGAGATCGAACAACCCGAGGTAGGTGGCCTCCCGCTCGGCCGCCTCGCCTGCCAGGCCACCGTCGATGGCCGACTCCAACTCGGCGTCACGCAGCATGAACACCTGCCCGGCATCGGCCAGGCGCCCATCGGTGGCGAGGCGGCGTCCCAGTTCGAGGGCGGCCAGGCGGGCCTCATGGATCACCTTCACGATCGTGGCCTTGGCCTGCTCGCGGGCCGGGATGAACACGCTGCTGGCGGTGTTGGCGATCTCGAGGGTTCCGGCCTGCTCCTCGCTGCCGGCGACCATGCCCCGCAACTCCTCGAGGGCCTCGCCGGCCCTCGCTGCGGCCGCCTCGTGGCGGGCACGCGGGTCCCCGTCGTCGCCGGCCAGGCGCATCCGGTCGATCAGCGCGAGCACCAGCTCGGGGTGGGTGCCCCAGGCGGGTGATCGCAACTCCCACTCGTTGGGGCCACGGCTGCCGTGCGCCAGCAGCAGGTCGTCGAGTCCGGCGAGGAACCCGGCAGCGGCATCGCCGAGTCCGACCAGCCGGTCGTGGAGTCCGTCGACGCCGGCCTCGAAGGCAGCGGTCAACTCGGCGGAGGCGGCCACCTGCCGGCTGAGGTCCCACATGGCGAAGCTGGGGGCGGCCGACGCCACGCCACCGAGCCCGCCGGCGATCCGCAGGTCGTAGCCGGGCTTGCCGAGGCCGAGGGCCAGCGCGGTGATGGCGCCCATGGTGACCGAGGCGGCTGCGCTGACTTCGCCGTGGAGGGCGAACACCCGGGCGAAGACGGGCGGCATCTCGCGCATGCGGGCCACCAGGTCGGCCTCGCTGCACAACCCGAGGTCGGGACGGGCGGCCACGAGGGCGTCGACGGCGACGACCTGTTCGTCGAGGGCGGGGAACTCGGTGGCGGTCATCCACGAGAACATCAGGCCGTCGACACGGGCGGTGATCTCGGGGTCGTCGTCCTTGGGGCGGGGCTGGTACGGCGGCAGCACCGACTGGGAGCCGAAGAAGCCCATGTCGACCATCTCGGGGGTCATGCCCGAGG
>LULL01000331.1_pt1 | contig 16569 bp, 16 predicted proteins | sample 728161 | NCBI WGS metagenome assembly LULL01 (sample SAMN03860290, study PRJNA289734) | marine metagenome | biome: seawater column; feature: ocean; material: water; isolation source: Red Sea water column Station 149 - depth 500m | place: Saudi Arabia: Red Sea | collected 2011-10-15 | depth 500 m
GGCAAAGACAGTCTGTGATTACTTAATAGTGTGTATCCAAAGTGATCCTTCTTTAGACAGAAAAGAAAAAAATAAGCCAGTACAATCTATAGTAGAAAGAGAAATTCAGGTTTCTGGGTGCAGATATACAGATGAAGTGATTATTTATGATACGGAAGCAGATTTATTGGATATTCTTGATACAGTAGATTGGGATGTAAGAATTCTTGGAGAAGAATATAAGGACAAGGATTTTACTGGGAGAGAGCAAACTTTAGAAAAATGTCATTTCAATAAAAGGCCACATAATTTTTCAAGTTCAGAACTAAGAAAACGAGTAGCAAAGGAACAGTTTAAAAAAGACTAACTATTGATTATGCGAGTTTGTGATGTAGGTCTAGATCCTAAAAGCTATAAATCAATTTGTTTTGTAACAAAAATGCCATGTATTCATCTCATAATTATGCAATATGAATAAACATATTTTAATTGTAGAAGATGAAAAGGATTTACTCACAACACTTGAATACAATTTTCAAAAAGAAGGCTATAAGACAACGGGTGTAACTTCTGGTAAGGAAGCCATTGAAACAGTACAAAACAAGAAGCCTGATTTATTAATCCTTGATTTAATGTTACCCGATATCTCAGGATTAGAAGTATGTAAGGAGATTAGAAATAAATCTAAGTATGAAGATATATTTATATTGATGCTTACAGCAAAGGGTGAGGAAGTTGATCGAATAGTAGGTTTTGAGCTTGGTGCAGACGATTATCTAGTAAAGCCTTTTAGTTTAAGAGAATTAAGTTTAAGAGTTTCCTCGCTACTTAAAAGAAGTCGACCTCATTCGTCGAATGAGAAAGTTACTATTGGAGAATTAGAAATAGACATCGCTGCTCACAGAATAATGTTAACTAACAAGGAAATAAGCTTAACTAAAAAGGAATTTGAATTGATAATGCATTTGGTTCAACGTAATGGCAGAGTGCAAACCAGAGAGTATTTACTGAGTCAGATATGGGGCTATACAAGTGATGTGACTACTAGGACAGTCGATACCCATATAACAAGACTAAGATCAAAGTTGGGTTTATTCGGTAAAAATATAGAAACAGTTAGGTCGGTAGGCTATCGTTTCAATCATAAAGACTAAATATGAAATTCTTTTCTAAGAAAAAAAAGGATAAAGCTAAAGAAGGGAGTAAAAGTTTGAAACCAGCAGAACCAAGAGACTTATCTCTAGTTCTTGATCTTATGGGAGTTGGATTTCTGGTATTAGATAAGAACGATCGGATTTCTGAAGTAAACCAATCATGCATGAAATTTCTAGAAATTTCCTCTACAGCGATAGGAAGTCCAGGTGTTGAAGTTTTAAAAGCTCATGCATTAGTCCAGCTTTTTAGAGAGGTTAAAAAGGAAGGAAGTTTGGTTGATGAAATAAATGGCCCAATTTCTGGGGGATTAAGTTTTTTAGTTAGCCTTACATATGATCCCGCAGCGAAAAAATTTTCCAAAGCTATATTAAAAAACTCCGAGAAACTAACTTATTTATTATCAGATATTTTAAATTTAGCGACAATTGAGTCCGGAGAATATTCTCTTGATATACAAGACATGAACCCAAAGAACTTAATAGAAGAGATAGTAAAGAATATTTCTGAGCAATTTAGTTTAGTATCAATAAAAGTTGATGTAGATGATAAATTGTTGGTTAAAATGGATCCTCAGGCTTTTGAGCAAGTTCTAACAAATTTACTTGAGAATGCAGCTAAGTACAGCTCAAAAGACATAGAAAATGTTGTCAAAATTCGTTCTAGAAAGATAGGTTCTCTTGTTAGATTTGAGGTCGAAGATAATGGGATAGGAATATCTCCAGAAGACAGAGAAAGAGTTTTCGAGAGATTTTTTCGTGCACAAAATAAAAATACCTTATCCACTTCAGGAACAGGTTTGGGGCTTTCTATTGTAAAGAACCTAGTCAATCTTATGGGAGGATCTGTTGGTAATGAGCAAGCACATCCTGAAGGAACTATATTTTGGTTTTCTTTAAATTCTAGCAACTAAAAAAAAACAATTTTGTTGCCAATTTGCAACATAACTGTCACATAATCGATTTATTCTAAACTCTAATTTAATTACTTTTTAAATTGAGTTTATTAATGAATCTTAAAATATCTTATTGTTTAACAGTCTTAGTTGCTTCGTTATCTTTATCAGCTGAAACTACCTTCTACGGTAAATTATGGATAACAGCTGAATATGAAAACAATAATGTAACGTCTGAATCTAATCTTGTAAGTAATGCTTCGAGAATTGGATTTAAAGGTGATTTAGAAGCTGGAAATAAATTGTCAGTGATTTATCAACTTGAATATGAAGTCGATCCAGTTGATGGAACAGCAGATGAATCTAAGGGAAGATCTTTAAAACAACGTAACAGTTTTATGGGATTAAAAGGTTCTTATGGAACTCTTTTTTTAGGAACTCACGATACAGCATTTAAAAAATCCGTATCAAAAATTGATCTTTTTAATGATCTTGCTTCAGATATAAAAAATATTTTACATGGCGAAAACCGCATGAAGAAGTTTGTTGGTTTTACAACACCAACTTCAGAAAGAGGATTGTCCGCTACCTTGAATGTCATAAGGGGTACAGAGGATTTAAATAATAATAAATTAGGAGATCATCTTTCTTACTCGCTCAATTACAGAGGAGAAAATTTCTATGCTGCAATCGCATTAGATTCAGACGTAAAGGGTTATGACAGCACTAGGTATTCAATACGTATACCTAGAGATATTTATAACTTTGGAGTTATTTACCAACAATCCAAAAAAATTAGTACTAATGAGTCTGATAATGGTTTCGTTATAAATGCTTCTAGAAAGATAGGAACTAAAGGGGAGTTAAAAATTCAGTTAGCAGAATCAGATATGAAATTGCCTGAAGGCAGGCAGTCAACTTATGGTTACGACTATAAGCTCAATAAACAATTTAAAATCTTTTTCTTTTACACAGACCTTTCAACAACTAATTTTGCCAAAGAAAAGGAAGTAGCAGCCATAGGATTTGAATTGAAATTTTGACATCTATTTTTATTTTTGTAACTGAATTGTCACAATAAAAGTTTTTAATAGAAGTAAGAAGGAATACATATGAACCAGAAAAGAACATTATCAGAGTTAATAAGTAAATCTCCTTTCGGGCCTATACAGGTTCATATGGAAAAGAGTAAACAGTGTGCTGAAGAATTATTAGTTTATCTAGATGCGGCCACATCTAATGACTGGGACAAAGCTACCAGAAGCAGACAAAAGATAATTCAACTGGAAAAAGATGCGGATGAGCTAAAAGCTGAAACAAGGGACCTTTTACCTAAAGGTTTATTTTTATTTGTGCCAAGAGGGGACTTATTAGATCTCATAGGTTTAGCAGATGAAATTCCAAATACAATAAAAGATGTTTCAGGATTGATGTACGGAAGAAAAATGATAATTCCGTCTCAAATATCAACTTCCTTTAAGGAATTTTCAACTGAAGCTGTTTCTGCAGTTACTACAGCTTCTGCTGCAATTGATCAATTAACTGAGGTTTCTCGATTGGCCTTTGGGAGTAAAGCATCTACAGAGTTAGATAAAATTATTTCAAGTCTAGATTCGCAAGAAAGAGAGATTGATCAACTAGAAGTAGTAGTCCGACAACAACTCTTTGATATTGAAAAAGATTTGCCACCTGTGGATGTCATGTTCCTCTACGACGTTATCAACAAGATAGGTGAGCTGGCTGACAGAGCAGAACAATTAGGACACAGACTTACGTTAATAACAGTTAGATAAATAGGAGATTTATTGAATGGAAATTATTTTAGAGTACGGATCATTCTTATTAATCACAGGCTGTGTGTTTGGTTTCTTTATGGCATGGGGAATAGGAGCAAATGATGTTGCTAACGCCATGGGAACCTCAGTTGGAGCAAGAGCTTTAACGCTTTTTCAAGCAATTTTAGTAGCCTGTATCTTTGAATTTGCTGGAGCTTATTTAGCTGGTGGCGAAGTAACCTCTACTATCAGAAAAGATATCATCGATCCCAATATACTGTCGGGATCTCCTGATTTACTTGTGTACGGAATGCTCTCATCCTTATTAGCTGCTGGTACATGGTTATTGATAGCCTCTTATAAAGGTTGGCCTGTTTCAACTACCCATTCAATTGTGGGTGCTATTGTGGGATTTGCAGCGGTTGGTATAAGTATGGATGCAGTTGTATGGAATAAGGTAACTGCAATTGTCTCTAGCTGGGTCGTCTCTCCTTTAATGGCAGGAACAATTTCCTTTTTGATCTTTAAAAGTGTTCAAATTTTAATTCTTGATACTGAGGATCCTTTTGCTAATGCAAAGAAATTTGTACCAGGTTACATGTTTTTAGTTGGATTTGTCATTGCGATGGTTACTTTCCTGAAAGGGTTAAAGCACGTCGGCTTAGATCTTTCATTTCAACAAAGTCTACTTTTTTCATCAGCTTTTGGGGTAGTAATAGCTCTTCTTGGAACTGCCTTTTTAAAAGGAGTTGATAATTCCTCAAAACAAAGAGGAGATGTAGTTTTTGATGGAGTGGAAAGAGTATTTGCAGTTCTGATGGTATTTACTGCATGTGCCATGGCTTTTGCTCACGGCTCTAACGATGTAGCCAATGCTGTAGGTCCTTTAGCTGCTGTCGCTAACATAGTCCAATCTGGAGGAGAAATAGCAGCAAAATCTTCCATGCCATGGTGGATATTATTATTAGGTGGGTCAGGCATAGTAGCTGGTTTAATCATGTTAGGTTATAGAGTTATAGAAACAGTAGGTAGAAATATTACTGAATTAACACCAAGCAGAGGTTTTGCGGCAGAGCTTGCTGCTGCCACTACAGTTGTTTTAGCATCGGGAACTGGTCTACCAATTTCGACTACCCATACATTAGTAGGTGCAGTACTTGGTGTAGGCCTTGCTAGAGGAATTTCGGCAGTAAATGCTAGGGTGGTAGGTAAAATTATATTATCTTGGATAATAACTCTTCCAGTTGGAGCAGGGCTTTCCATCCTATTTTTCTTTATTTTTAAAGCAATCTTTAGCTAGTAAGTTCATCCTAAAGCCAGGTTTAAAACATATTAATTAATAACCTAAAAGATAGGCTGAAACAAATGGACTTGTTTCAGCTTTTAATTACATAAAATTCTTCTTAAAATCCATTAAATGAGGAAACGAACTGCCTTTGTAATTTATATCTCCTTTATTTTAATTTTATTATTTATTTTTCCCATGAGGGGAGTTGTGTCTTTGGTAGACGATAAGGACAAAATGAGAATAAATTCAATAGAAGGGTTTTGGTGGAAAGGAAGTCTACAAGGGGTTGCTCTAGAAAAAAGATCTTTAGGTGATATTAAAATAGCTTTTTCACCTATATCTCTTATAAAAACTAAATTTGCCTTTAACCTAGCTGTGAAAGGTCCAGAAGTAGACCTCAAAGGCATTGTTGGGTTTACAGTCAATGGAAATATTTTTATAGAAAATACAAATCTAACCATTAACCCAAAAATTGAAGTGCAGTCTGGAAAAGCTGTTTTTCAGAATGTTTCTAATATTCGGGCAAATATTAAATCTCTATACTTCAACGATAACAAATGCATAAGTGCTGATGGAAGCGGTACTGGGGAAATGATAGATGTATTTGGATTACTCTCTCAAAACCTGCAAATAAATCTTGAACTAGATTGCAAAGATGATTTATTTGAAATTAGCTTCCAGTCAAACCCTGAAAATGTGCTTGAAGGAGAAGTTGTTATAAAACCTAATTTAGAATATAACTTAGAAGCTAGATCAAAAAGGTTAAGTAATAAAATTATTGAAGCCACAAAATTAAACTTCAAAAAGGAACCTTCCTTTAAGATATCTGGTAGGCTGGACGAGTTATAGAAAGTTTATTAAGAGTATGTGTGGAAGATTTGCATTAAGAAATCCTCAGCCGGTAAAAAACCAATTTCATCTAGAAACCCTAGAGCCTCAATACAATATTTGTCCTGGTACAAAGATTCTTGTTGTAACAGACCATCCGCAGTTTATAAACTGGGGCTTTACTCCCTATTGGGCAAAAGAACCGTTTAATCTAATTAATGCCAGAGGAGAGTCTCTTTGGAAGAAACCATCGTTTAGGAATTCTAGTAGATGTCTCATTCCAGCTGATGGATGGTATGAGTGGCGAGAGGAAGAAGGGCAAAAGATTCCTTACTTTCATCACTTGGGTGAACATAGTTTCTGTTTTGCAGGAGTGTATGGAGGTTATAGGGGCGAGGTGGGCTGCGCAATTGTAACCCTTGAAGCAACAGAAAATTTAAAACCTATACATAGTAGGATGCCAGCAATTCTTGATAAAGCTTCTTACGATGATTGGATTCAAGGAACCGAAGAGGATGTTTATGACCTCAGCATTTCAGAAAAGATTGATTTCTATCAGGTTTCTACAATAGTTAATAACCCTTCAAACAATATCAAAGACTGCTGTTTGCCTTTAATTAGTGGCTAAGTAAGCTTTAACTGCCTTCTTACCTTCCGTTACATATCTCGGACTTACACAGTTCTCTTCATTAAAACCTATAGCAAGGGTCGCTATGCATAATTGAGAAGCGATATAAACTCTGTCAGTAGATATAGTAAGTTCCTTTTTTGAAAGGATTTCATAAATATTTGCAGCTAATAATCTTTTATTATGCAAACTTGTCGTTTTAGAAGTTGGAAAGGAATCTAAATAGAATAAAAGATTTGCACATGCTTTATTCTGGTTAAGGTAGATGCTTAGAAGATCAATAAATAAATTAAAATACCAATCCACTTCTTTAATTAAAGCAGAGTCAGTATTCTTCCTATAAAGAGCATTAAAATTTAATAAGTGCCTTTCTGACAATCCGTAAAAAAGAGCCTCAGTGCTTGGAAAAAGTTTATAAAGTGATGGTCTTTTCATATTAGCAGCTTTAGATACTTCCTGAATACTCACAGCATGAATACCTTCTTCTATAAGGATTTTTTCTACTGTGTCTAGAATCTTCTGATACCTTTCTAAACTTCTTTTTTGTTTAGGTTTATTGGGAATTAGTTGTTCAACACTCATCAAAGAAAATTTTTTTTAAACACTGTAGACTTAATTTAGCAACTCAACAAATACCTATGAAAAATTTATTACAAAGCTTATTACTTTTCTTTTTATTTATTTCATTTACAGCTTCAAGCAGTATAGATGAAAACGAAAAATTCTTATCTTTTCTTGAACAAGAATGGCAATGGGAATTAGCTCAAAATCCTGTTTACGCTACTAAAATGGGGGTTAAAGGATTTGAAACTCAATGGCGAGATGATTCCCTTAAAGGTATTAAATTAAGAAAAGCTCACATTCAAGATTCCTTTGTGGAACTTAAAAAATTTGATCCCAGTAGCCTTAACAAGACAAATCAATTGAATTTAAGGCTTTATACGCAACTGACGCAGACGGCTCTTAGTATCAGCGAATACAATCGTTATTTATTTCCATTTAATCATCGAGGCGGAGTCCAATTAGCTCATGAAGCTGTAGAAAGCTTACCTCTTAATACAGCAGAAGATTACAGGTTTTGGATTGAACGTCTTAAAAACTTAGATAAAAGAATTGAACAAACTATCTCTATTGCACGATTAGGATTGGAAAAAAACTATAAAGCTCCCAGGGTATTAATGAAAAGAGTTTATCGACAAATTAAAATACAGAGCAAACAAAACATAGAAGATAATCCTTTCTATCAAGTTTTTAAAGAATTGCCATCTACTATTCCTTTAGAGGAACAAAAGGCACTCAGAAAAGATGCAAGGAAAACTATAAAAGAAGAAATAATTCCATCTTACAAATTACTTGAAGATTTTTTTAAAACTGAATATTTACCTCAAACACGACTTACTGTTGGTCTTTACGATACCCCTAAGGGTAAAGAACTGTATGAACAATTAGCAAAATCTTTCACCACCACCAATCTAACACCAAAGGAAATACATAATATTGGCTTAGGCGAGGTTGCAAGGATAAGAGGTGAAATGGAAGAGGTAATTAAGGAAGTAAAGTTTGAAGGTACCTTTAAAGAATTTTTAGTATTTTTAAGAGAAGATAAAAAGTTTTATTACGATACCGCTGAAGAATTATTTGAAGGGTATTTGGCTGTTTCAAAGAGAATAGATCCAGAGCTAGTAGCCTTGTTTGGTAAATTGCCGCGAACACCCTATGGATTAAGACCAATTCCTATGGAATCAGCACCGGACACAACCACTGCTTATTACATGCCTCCTGCACCGGGAGGGTTAAGGCCTGGGTACTATTATGTAAATTTGTACAAACCAGAAACAAGACCTAAATTTGAAATGGAGGTTTTATCTGTCCATGAGGCTGTTCCTGGACATCATCTTCAAATATCACTTGCTATGGAAAAAGAAGATATGCCGATGTTTAGAAGGGTAAGCCCTTACACAGCTTTTGTAGAAGGATGGGGTTTATATAGTGAAAGCTTAGGTTATGAATTAGGACTCTATACTGATCCTTATTCAAAATTTGGACAACTGACTTATGACATGTGGAGGGCAGTACGTTTAGTTGTCGACACAGGCATGCATTATTTTGAGTGGGAGAGACAGCAAGCTATAGATTTCTTTTTAGAAAATGCAGCAAAGTCGGAACTGGATATTGTAAATGAGATTGATCGGTATATCGTGATGCCCGGTCAAGCGCTTGCTTATAAGATAGGGCAAATGAAGTTTGCAGCTCTTAAAGAAAAAGCAAAAAAAGATCTAGGAGTTAAATTTGACGTAAGGAAGTTTCATGATTTAGTTCTAAGTGAAGGAGCTATTCCTCTAAATGAATTAGACACATTAGTTGAAAACTATATTCGTTTAGAAAGTGAAAAAGATTAATCATGGCTTAAATCTTACTCTCCTAGGAGGGGTGGCTTTGCTTGTTATAGGAAATTCACCTGCAACTCTTTTACCTTTTATCGTTGGAACCCTTGAAGATGGGTTTAATCTAGACAAACAAACAACGGGCTCAATTGTTTCGACAGAACTAATCGCCATGTCTTTAAGTGCAATATTTTTTGGTTCCTTGGCAAGTAAAATTAATCTTCGTTTATCTGCTATTCTTGGTTCCGCCGTTGTAGTAGTAGGTTATTACATCTGCTCTCTAATTAATGACATAGAAGTACTAAGGTTAATAAGAGGATTTTCAGGTTTAGCCAGTGGACTTTTAATCGCATCGGGTCATAGAGTTTTAGCAGCTTCAGATAACCCTGAAAGAGCCTACGCAGCTTTTACTTTTTTAATTAGTGTAACTGGTGCCTTGTTTTTATTTTTAGCCGGTATCGTATCTGAGAAAGGAGGTTACACGTCCTTGTTTAGTACTTTTAGTCTAATTTTTATCTTTATTTTTCCTCTAACACTGTTGGCTCAAGCAACAAATAAAAGCACTTCTATTGAGAAGGTTGATACTCAGGATTCAAACAACAATAAATTATTCTTTTTGATTATAGTAGGAGTCATTTTCTTTGCTATTCCTTCAGGTGGTATGTGGGCTTTTGTAGAAAGATTAGGAGTTCAGATAGGAATATCACAATACGATATAGGAAAAGTAACAGCCTATTCCTTGTTAGCGGGAGTATTCGCACCCGTAGTAGTTTGGTTATTTGGGGACAGGTTTGGAAGAAAAAATCCTATTACCATCTCCTTGATCATAATCCTTCTCAGTTTGACCTATATTTTAAAAACAATGGATTTTAATTCCTACCTTATTGGAAATATTACTTGGAATTTTTTCTATATGGTTGTTGTCATTTTTGTTTTAGCAGCAGCAGCAAAGTTGAGTCCAAATGGGAAATTAGCTTCTTGGTTGAATGCAACTACTTTATTCTCTCAAGCATCAGCGCCAATAATTTTTGGTTCTATTTTAAACAACCTTTCTTTCCCTAACCTATTGCCTTATCTGGTGGCTTCTATCTGTATATCTTTATTCTGTATCGCTTTAACCAGAGATAAGTTAAACCAATAGGTAGGAACTATTTATTGGGAATTTGAAAGTTTATAATAACTAAATGAAACAAACTAACACCCTTAACCTAGAAAATTTTTGGATTCCTTTTACAGCAAATAAAGCATTTAAAGAAGAGCCTAGACTATTAGTTGAAGCTAAAGGAATGTTTTATAAGTCAGAAGATGATAGGCAAATTCTAGATGGCATAGCCGGATTGTGGTGTTGTAATGCGGGTCATTGTCATCCTCACATAGTTAAAGCCGTCCAAGATCAGATAGCAACTATGGATTATGCTACGGCTTTTAACATGTCTCACCCAAAAGCTTTTCAGTTAGCAGAAAAGATTTCAGAAATAACACCAAAAGGATTAGATAGAATTTTTTTCGGTAATTCTGGATCAGAAGCTGTTGACACAGCCTTGAAGGTTGCAGTTGCTTATCACGTAAGCAGAGGAGAGGGCCAGAGAACAAGGTTTATAAGCAGAGAGAAAGGCTATCACGGTGTAAATGTAGGCGGTACTTCTGTCGGGGGTATTCCAACAAACAGAAAATCCTTCGGCGCACTGCTTTCAGGAACAGATCACTTACCGCATACATGGAATCCTAAGGAAATGGCCTTTTCAAAAGGACAGCCAACTTGGGGACTTCATTTAGCAGAGGAACTTGAATCTATATTAACTCTACAAGATGCCTCAACCATAGCGGGTGTAATTATAGAACCCGTCGTGGGTTCTGGAGGAGTAATAGTACCGCCGGAAGGGTATTTAGAAAGAATAAGAGAAATTTGCGATAAGCATGGAATCTTACTTATTTATGACGAAGTAATAACTGGTTTTGGAAGAATTGGTCATGCTTTTGCAGCCAAAAGATTTAATGTAACTCCAGATATTATTACGATGGCTAAGGGATTAACTGGGGCTGCAATACCGATGAGTGCGACGGCTTTTAAAACAGAAATTTACGATGAAATCGTAAATGGCCCTGATGCAGTAATAGAACTTTTCCACGGCTATACCTATTCTGGTCATCCAGTAGCAGCTGCTGCAGGACTGGCTACATTAGAGGTGTATGAGAATGAAGGACTATTTGATAACTCTTTAAAAATGGAGCCCGTCTTTCAAGACAGTTTACATAGCTTAAAAGATGAAAAATACATCATAGACATTAGAAATATTGGCTTAATGGGCGCTATTCACTTTGGTTCCGAAGACGGTAAGACAGCAGTAGAAGTTGCTTCAAAAGTCTTTAAGTTTTGCTATGAGAATAATGTTCTAGTTAGATTCTCCGGTGAATTTATTGTTCTCTCTCCTGCGTTGATCGTAGAGGAAGAGCAAATCAAACTAATAATTGAAACAATTAGACAGGGAATTCAAAGTTTAAATTAAATGTCTGTTTCGTCTGAATGGTTTGAAGAAGCCATAAAAGAAACTGCTAAATCTAAAACACTAGATTTAGATGGAATCAGGATTAATTATTTGGTGTGGGGTGATGAGAGTAAACCCGGCTTATTTTTAATTCATGGCTACAGTGCACACGCACATTGGTGGGATTTTATAGCACCCAGCTTTTTAGAAGACTATTGTGTAGTTGCAATTGATTTATCTGGCATGGGAGATAGTGATCATCGTCAGAATTATTCACAAGCATTGTACGGAGAAGAAATCAAAGCAGTCTGTGATGATATGAATTGGGATTCAGCTGATTTTCTAGCACATAGCATGGCAGGACCCATATCGGTTAAAGCTGCTTCGACATATCCAGAATTGTTTAAATCGTTATTTCTTTTGGATTCCATCATAATAGTGCCGCCAGATAAAGCTCGGTCTTTCTCAGGTCGAGGTTCAATGGTAAGAACAGACTTTGTTTATGAAGATCTAGATTCTGCTATTGAAAGTTTTAGATTAATTCCTCCGCAACCTTGTAGACACGATTTTCTCTTAAAACATATCGCCTTAAATTCTTTTAAAGAGACCGAAGCGGGGTGGATGCTTAAATCTGATGGATTGATCATGAAAACCTATCAGTATGAGGATTTAACAGATGTTTTTATGAACATAAAATGTCCAATTTATCTAGTATATGGTTTAATGAGCCAGATTTTTTCTCAAGAGATTTTAGAATACACAAAGTATGTAGGAAATATATCTGAGGAAGCTGTAATAGGTATTCCAGGCGCTATGCACCATTTATTCATAGATGAGCCAATAGTTTTTGTGGAAGAAATTAAGAAACTGTTAAAAAAATAGGAGTTAGTTAATGAGCAAAGGACCAGCCAAAACAATAGCTGATATCACTAAAGGTTTCGCGAAACATCAGTACATTTGTAGTGAACAAATTTCTACAGCAGTTTATTTAGCAAATGAGTTAGAAAAACCTATTCTAATAGAAGGGCCTCCGGGAGTAGGAAAGACTGAACTTGCTAATACCGCAGCGCTTTACTATAAAAAAGCGCTTTTACGACTCCAATGTTACGAAGGTTTGGATGAAACCAAGGCATTGTATGAGTGGCGTTACGGAAAACAATTACTTTACACTCAAATCCTAAAAGAACAGATGCAAGAAGTACTAGAGGGTGCTAAAGGCCTGAAGGATTCACTTGATAGATTAATGGAGTTTGAAGATATTTTCTTTTCAGAACAATTTCTTGAATCCAGACCGTTGTTAAAGTCATTAACTTCAAGTGAAGGAACAGTTTTATTAATTGATGAAGTTGATAAAGCAGATGAAGAGTTTGAAGCACTCTTGTTAGAAATATTATCTGAATTCCAGGTTTCAATTCCAGAATTGGGAGTGAAGAAAGCTGTGGTTAAACCTTTGGTTATTTTAACTAGTAATAACAGTAGAGAAATTGGAGATGCTCTTAAGAGAAGGTGCTTGCATTTATATATACCTTTTCCTGATGCCAAATTAGAAAGAGAAATAATTCAAGCGAGAGTTCCAGAAATCAGTAAGAATCTACAGATTCAATTGGTTGATTTTGTTCAAGGACTTAGAGAATTAGATTTGAAGAAGCTTCCTGCAATAAGTGAAACAATTGATTGGGCTAAAACCCTCATTCTTCTTAATGCTGATGAGTTAAGTCAAGAATTAGCAAAAAGTACATTAAATGTACTTCTGAAACATCAGCAAGACATAGATGTTGTTCAGAAAGAGGTGCCACGATTAGTCATGGCTTCTGACGGCTAAACTTTATGGAACGAGTCTTAACAGATTTTGTTAAAACCCTTAGAAATGTAAATATTAGGGTATCGCCTGCAGAAACTCTTGACGCAACGGAAGTAATAGAGAAAGTAGGTTACGATGATAGAGAGCTTCTTAAAAACACTCTATCGTTAGCACTTTCTAAAACACCCAGCGAAAAGGAGAAATTTGATACTTGTTTTGATGATTTTTTCAGAGAAAAATTATCAAGCGATGAAACTCCAGTTAGAGAAGTTCCTGATTTACCTACAGATCAAACTGCTAATTCAGACTTAGCACAACATCTTCTTTCTGACAGCTATTCAGATATCGAGTTATCAATTTCAAAAGCGGGAGAAGAAGCAGAAATCCGAGAAATAAAATATTTTACGCAAAGGGCTGTTTTTTCAAGACGAATACTAGACATCATGGGAGTAGGTAAACTTGAAGAAGAACTTAGTTTGTTAGGGCAAGCCAATAAAGATGGGCTGCCCTCAGACTTTGAACAGAAATTAAGAAATGAGCTTACTCATCTTAGGGAAAGGGTATCTGATTATGTTCAACAACAGTTTCTAATGCATGGTGATGTAACCGGAGAACAATTAAGGGAACAGGTATTTAAATCTATGAATATGGGTCAGATCGATAGATCTTACCTACATGAAGTCCACTCTCTAGTTCGAAGAATGGCAAAAAAGCTAGCTAACATGCACTCTAGAAGAAAGAAAAATTTCCGGAGAGGGAAGTTAGATATAAGAAAAACTATTCAGGATAACTGGATTAATCAAGGCATTTTATTCAATTTAAGATGGTCTTATAAGAAAGTAGATAGACCTAAGATATTGGTTATTTGTGATGTCAGTGGATCAGTGGGTGCTTATGCTCGTTTTATGCTGATGTTCCTTTTTAGTTTAACTGAAGTAGTCTCAAAAATTAGAGCTTTTGTTTTTTCTTCTCATCTAGGCGAGGTTACAGATGAATTTAAAGGCGGTAATTTAGAAAATTCTATTGAGTCCGCTCTTTCCAAGTATGGAGGAGGATCTACAGATTATTCTCACGCATTTTCAGATTTTGTTAGTCTTTGCATAGACGAAATAGACAAAAAAACCACCGTGGTTATCCTGGGAGATGCTAGAAATAATTTTGGGCCTGAAAAAGCTGAACTCTTAAAGTCTGTATATGAGAGATCAAAACAAGTCTACTGGTTAAATCCGGAAGGTAAGTATCGTTGGAATACCGGAGACTCTGTCATGAACACTTATTCAGCGTATTGCACTAAGGTTTTTGAATGCGGTACTTTAGAGCAATTGGAAAGAGTAATATCTACTCTTTTAAAGACTGCTATATAATTTTAACTAACTGTTAAAATATTCTTTTAAAAACGGTGATAAATTATGAAAACAATTAAAAGTTTTTTTCTAGTATTAGCTTTGCTAATCAATGTACCAAATCTACTCTCACACAGTTTGAAGGAGTCCATAGAAAGCCAAGACAGAACGCCACAGTTCACTACAAGGGATGTTTATAGGCATCCTTATGAAACCCTTACCTTTTTCAATATTCAACCTGATATGACCGTAGTTGAGTTAAATCCGGGAGGAGGGTGGTACACAGAAATTTTAGCTAATTATATTCATTATCCAGGGACCCTAATCGCTGCTCAAGGCAGCTACTATATGGATGGTTTTAAAAAGAAGATGGACAGTGATCCAATGTTTGGAAGAGTGGAGATCGTAAGTTTAAGTTCAAATTTAGCTGAACCAAATAGTGTTGATGCGATTGTAACGTTTAGAAATTTACATAATTGGTTAGGACCACAGATGGATTCTATCTTCAAGAGTTCCATGGTTGCATTGAAGCCGGGAGGGATATTTGGAGTGGTTGAACATAGAGCGAATCCAGGTACAAGTCTAAAAGCGATGAAGAGCAGTGGCTATGTAACGGAAGCTCATGCTATCGAAGTAGCTCTAAATAATGGGTTTGAGCTTGTCGCAAAATCTGAAATAAACGCTAATTCAAAAGATACAAAAGATCATCCAAAAGGGGTTTGGACTTTACCTCCACGTTTACGGCTGGATGAAGTGGACAGAGAAAAATACCAATCTATAGGAGAAAGTGACAGGATGACACTTCTCTTCAGAAAACCGTTATAAGAATAAAAACAGCGGGGATAATCAGTCTTATCCCCACTGTTTTATGAAGTTAACCTAAAAGTTTACTCTTTGAGGTAAGTTTAATCTTTCGAGGTTTCTTTTCATCAGGGATAATCCTTTCCAACCCTACATAGAGCATGCCATTTGATAAAGCAGCTCCCTTTATTTCCATATCATCAGAAAGAACAAACTTTTTAACAAAATCTCTAGCTGCCAGACCTTGATGAAGAAGCCCATCACCAGCTTCTTTTGGTCTATTGCCTTTAATAGTTAAAGTTTCCTCTACTAATTCAATATCTATATCTTTATCCTCAAAACCAGCAACTGCCAGTTCAATAGCATATTGATCTTCAGATATTTTTCTTATGTTGTAAGGTGGATAGTTAGTTTCTTTAGCTCTGGAACTAGCTAGTAGTTCCAAGGTATCAAAAGTTCTATCGAACCCAACAGCAAATGGAGAGATGTCTCTCCAAATTGAATCAAAAGTTGTATTTAACATTTTTTACTCCTTATTTAAGCAAGTTATTATTTAATTTACGTAGGCCCCTAAGGCACCTACACTATATATATTGAGGTTTTAATTCATTTATCAAGGAGTAATTATGAAAGACTTATTTTCAATAAAAGGTAAAGTAGCACTAGTTACAGGAGGCTCTAGAGGAATAGGGGAAATGATAGCAGCCGGCTTCTTAGCGAGTGGTGCAAAGGTATATATCAGCTCTAGAAAAGCTGAGGTTTGTGACGCTACTGCTGAAAGGCTGACAAAGGAATACGGTGGTGAATGTATCTCATTGCCTTCCGATCTTTCAAATTTAGAAGGTATCGAGTCATTGGTTTCTGAACTCAGCAATAAAGAAAGTCATTTAGATATCTTAATAAATAATGCAGGTGCAGCCTGGGGTTCTTCTCTAGATGAGTACCCTGAAAAGGGCTGGGATAAGGTAATGGATACTAATGTTAAGGGTGTCTTTTTCTTAACACAAAAGCTATTGCCTTTACTTCGAGAAGGTGTGAAAAATGACCCTTCGAGAGTAGTAAATATTGGTTCTGTTGATGGTTTGACTGCAGGCGCTTTTGAAAATTATGCCTATGGTCCTTCTAAAGCAGCTTTGCATCATTTAACTAGAATATTAGCAGCTACTTTAATAAAAGAAAAAATTATAGTTAATGCCATAGCGCCTGGTC
>LULL01000394.1_pt1 | contig 16529 bp, 20 predicted proteins | sample 728161 | NCBI WGS metagenome assembly LULL01 (sample SAMN03860290, study PRJNA289734) | marine metagenome | biome: seawater column; feature: ocean; material: water; isolation source: Red Sea water column Station 149 - depth 500m | place: Saudi Arabia: Red Sea | collected 2011-10-15 | depth 500 m
GTATAAGAGACAGCACAATATGTACGTGAAAAAGGTTTGGGCAGCTCTTTGACTGATTATCTACCTAAAATAGCTGGTTGGATGGTTTTTGTCATTACATTGCCATTTCTTTGTCTGTATAAATGGTTGGGTTTTGTAGTTTTTATTTGCTTGATTTTTCTACTGACTATTTTGCGATCATTATTTGTAAAAAGAATTGGTGGGATTACTGGTGATACCGTTGGTGCAGCGATTGAATTAGTTGAAACGGGATTGATCATGACTGTGGTGATGGGTTCTTTTTATATTTAGATGCGAGTTTAGTGACTAATCTCCCTGATCAAAGAAAGATTAGTCTAATAGGTGTTAGCGTTTAGCTCGAATGAAAAAACCGAGAATGACGAGCAACGCAATCAATCCAGCAATGGTTGCTAGAAGAATATCTCTTAGTGTCTTATCTATCGGCAACCATGTCCATTTATGTAGATAAGCAAAGCTAAATCCTTCCAAAGCATCTTGTTGCGTGACTTGAGCTGCGATCACACCGCTACTTGGCTCGATATAAACTCTAAGTTGATTACTCAAACTCGTTTCTACTTTCACGACAGGCAAGCGTTTATTAATAAAACCGTACTCCCCACCAAAACTTGTGATCCAAGTTGCTTGTTTGAGTTGATGAATAGATAGATTTAAGTAACTTGCTGCTAAGTTTTTACTTTGCTCAAGGACATCTAAATCTTCCGCACTCTGCGCATCAATCATTTCAATCGTGGGTGCCGTATCGTTTGAGTGACGGTGATGATCATGTCCATTCGCTGCGGTCATACTTCCTTGCAACTGAGGTTTGCCTGCCGATTGGATTAACCACGCTGCATGACTACGATCTAGACCAAATGCAATAGGTACAATGCTTAGAGCTTGAACTGGATGTTGTGTAGCTCGTTTCCACGCGTCAGGACTTAAATCTTGTGCATGAAAAATAGGATTAAATACAGGTATTTCAGGTTTTTTATTCCAAATATGATAAAAACCACTTATTACCCATAACAAGATAAATGTACTTAAGCTAACCGCAAGATAACGATGTAAAAATCGAATCGGTTTTTGACGTAGTCGATGGTTTTTACGATTGTGAATTTTAAAAAATAATCCAAACCCCATAAAAACTAAGCACAAGATTCCAATCAAGGTGAACTGCATAATCAGTGATTGACCTTTCCAAGGTTGATCACCCCAAGTCCATGTATGACCTAGGCGGAAAATTTTCGCCATCCACATTTTTTGATCATTTGACAATGTTGCAAGTCTTGATTGCGACGGATCAACATAAGCTCTAAGTCCATTGTCATAATTGACACGCCAAACGGGAAGCAGACGGTTCACACTAGGATAATCATCACTAAAAGTCGTAATGATTTGTGCTGAAACAACCTGCTGTTTTGATAAGCCTGTGTACCAATTGGCTAATCGAATTACATTAAATTGTTCTGCATTTTTAATGATGTGACCAGTTCGGCTGTCGTAGTATTCAGCAATATTCTGCTTTGGTTTCAATATACGATAGGCAACTTGCTCATGTGTCAGTTGTATCGTTTGTAATGCTGAAAACTGTTGAATGTTTTGCAGCTGTAATACTTGATTTGCAGGTATTGCAGTATGCAAATCAAGTTGCTGAGATGGTGGCATTCGTTTTACAGGCTGAGGTTGTGTTGCACTCATAATAGGATGCAACACACCAGTTAAAGCCCACAATAAAACTAAAATGCCGAGAACTGTTCCAAAACTACGGTGCAGAGACAATAGCTTCTTAAGTTGCTTGGCATTCATATTTTATTTCCCGAAATGATAGCTTAAACCGACTAAGTATGTTCGAGGTGCGGCTGGGGTATAGCTGACTTGGTTATTACTAAACGAGGTGCTTTCAGCATAATGAACATCCGTTGCATTTAGAATTTGTCCGTAAATTTCATATGCAGCTTTACGGTAATTCGCACGTAAATTTAGAATGGTATGTCCATCATATTTTTCGGTATTAGCATCGTTAATCCAGTATGAACCAACATAAACACCTTCGGCCGAAAGTAAGAGTTCAGGCGTAGGTTTGAGTTGATATTCGACTGTTCCAAAGGTTTTTGGTGCACTTGGCATGGTATTGCCGCTGTAATCTAAAACACTAGATGGCTGAAACTCTTTGTATTCATGTTTTGACCAACTACCAGAAAGTTTCAGGCGTTGATCATACAAGTCGCTAATTTTCCATGTCCCACCAATTTCAACACCTTGGTGCAGCGTTTTACCAGCATTGCGTGGTTCGCGTGTATTATCAGGTTTGGTATAGCTAATAACTTCATCTTTGCCATTTAAACGATATAAAGTGATTTCTCCATCAAGACGATCATCAAAAAGCTTAAAGCGCAATCCCGCATCAATATTGTTAAATGTTGCCTCTTTTAGATCAGGTGTCACGAGGTTTGCACCATATAAGCTACTCACTTCAGGAGGAACAAAGCCCTGTGACCAGTTGCTATAAAGATCCATATCAGGGGTTACGTTCCACACAAAACCTAATTGAGGACTGGCTTTGTGAAAATTACGTTTTTCATCAGGCGCACCAGTGACTTTAGAGGGTGTTAATTTATTATCATAGTCATAACTGATCCAGTCATAACGTGCGCCAGCAACTAATTTTAGATTTTCTATTGCCTGCCAATTTATCTGACTGTAAAGAGCTTGGTTGTTGACATCGACATTAAAATCGCGAAGTAATTGGCGTTGTTTATAACCTGTGTAAACTAAGGTGTTTGGATCACGGAACACTTCTATATCGTTGGTTTTGGCTTGATTCGGTGAGTGATCAGCCATCGCACCAACGATCAACTTTACTTGGTCGAAGTTCATCGAGTGCTGTAAATTCAAACCATAAGATTGAAATGCATTATAAGTTGTTTGACCGCTATAAGTGCCAGTTGGCTTACCATTTTTGATATCTGTGCGGATGCTATAGCTAGGGTTTTGATCAGTCGTATTATCACGATAATACAAGGTCGCTTGGCTTTGTTGTTGGTCACTCCAGCTATGGCTGAGTTGCGAGGAGATACGAGTCGCATCAACTTCACGATAGGTAAATGTTTGATAGCTATAACCCGGACGTTTGTTATAGTCATCTGTATTTAAACTACCTGTCATATCCGCTTTTAGATGGTTATAACTGACAATATTTTTCAGTTGTGTTGCATCTGAAATATACCAATCATGCCTTAAAGTCACACTTTGTTTATTACTTTCGGCGTGATCTTGCCAGCTATTACCACGATCACTCGCGTATGCGGAAATCCTTAAGCCATGCTCACCATATGCGCTATCAAAGGTATTGGATACACCTGCATCTAAACGGCGGTATCCCTCAGAACTGGCACTTAAACCTATATTTGCTGTGGGCGTTAAACTTGGTGCTTTAGTTAAAAAGTTAATCGTTCCACCAATCGCATTGCTACCGTATAAGCTACTCGCTGGGCCACGTAGGATTTCTATATTATCGATCCCAGCCAAATTGACTTCGTATAACGCATTGTGGTTAAACACGCCCACAGGACGTATAGATAAGCCATCTTCTAAATATTGATAAACCGCAGCAGTAGTAATCGGTTGGCGAATGGACATCATGTGTTGTTCATTACCCAGATCATTCATACGGACGCCAGGTGCTTGATTAAGCACTTGTCCAATGAATGTTGCATGTTTATCTTCGATATCTTGAGCGTTAATTTTACTGATTGCAGCAGGTGTATTGTTGATTGATTCACCTTCACGGTTTGCGGTGATCACAATTGTGGCTAATGTTTGCGGTTGTTCAGAAGGTGTAGCTTCAGCAAAAATGATTGAACTATAGCTAGCAGAAAGGCAAGCAGCGGTTAATACTGACAAACGGAATTGAGTAGTCATGTTGAACTCTATAAAAGCAATAAACAGGGCTGTACCACAGTGGTTTACTGGGCACGATGTAAAAATGCGGTTTATAAAGTGAGTGGTGGGGCTTGTTTTAAGGGAAGTGTGTAGAAGATACGGGGTATATGTAAATCTTCCGTCCATGTATAGCAAAGGCAGCGTACACGGCTAAACCACGCCAAAAGAAAGATAAGTACAAAAGCAAGTAATGGTATGATCACAGCAGCATCTAAACCATGAGAACATAAAGGACAATGTTTCATGATTTGACTTGCAAGCGCAAAAACAGCCTGTGCATGTTCACTAAGATGTGAATGCTCAGCATGCTGCATATGCTGTTCGTGTTGCATATGATGCATCGTGTGATGATGAATTGAATGTGTTTCTGAAGCCATCAAGCTATTTTGTATATCTGTGACTTGGCAATGGCTTGGCATTGCATAGAGCGCAGGTACGACACCTATATGCACCATTGTGGGCAAGAAGATATGCCAGAGTAAACAAAGCAAAGTTACCGCGCCTAGGAAGGCACGCCACTTTAGCAAGTGTTGACGGAAACTGGATTGCATATCAGCAAAGCGTCGTAGTAGAAATGTGGCAGCAGTATAATTAAAAAAATATTACAGTTCAAAACGTATTGGATACATTTAAAAAAATATTTATATTTGGTTAGAGAATTATCCATTAATTTTTCATCTAAATATGCTAAGGCGAACTAATGTCTTATGTCTAAAATAATAGATGATATTCATCTTTTTATTTTGGATCGGATTAAACATTTTTTTGAACACTATAAAGACTTGGAAAAGGGTAAATGGGTCAAATTTATAGGTTGGGAGAATGTGAAAAAAGCGAGAGAAGAAATTATAAAATCTGTGCAAGCTTATCCAACACATAAATAATAGATAAAAGAAAAGCCCATATTACATGGGCTTTTTCTTGTGAATGTAGCTTAACGTGTTGGTAGTACGTCTTTTAATGCTTCATGCATTTCGAGTAATGCTTTTTCTGTCGTATCCCAATCAATACAGCCATCAGTTACTGACTTACCGTATTCTAGATCACATAGGTTTTCAGGAATATCCTGACGACCACCTTTAAGGTGACTCTCAACCATGATCCCAACGATTGATTTGTTACCATCAAGAATTTGTTCAGTGATGTTTTTCAAAACTAAAGGTTGTAAGTACGGATCTTTGTTTGAGTTGGCATGGCTAGTATCAATCATGATCTTGTTGCTAACTTTAGCTTTTGCCAAAGCTGCTTCAGCATCGGCAACAGAAGTTGCATCATAGTTTGGCTTACCATTACCACCACGTAATACGACGTGAGCGTAAGGGTTGCCTTTAGTATTAATAATTGCAACTTGACCATTTTCATTTAGGCCCAAGAAGCTATGGCCATGTTTAACAGATTGCATTGCATTGGTTGCAACTGTTAAGCCACCATCTGTACCATTTTTGAAACCAACAGGAGATGATAGGCCTGACGACATTTCACGGTGAGTTTGGCTTTCTGTAGTACGTGCACCAATCGCAGACCATGAAATCAAGTCTTGATAGTATTGTGGTGAGTTTGGATCAAGTGCTTCAGTTGCACATGGCAAACCTTTTTCATTTAAATCAATCAATAATCCACGACCGATATGTAAGCCTTTTTCAATATTGAAAGAGTCATTCATGTCAGGGTCATTGATTAAACCTTTCCAACCGACGGTGGTACGTGGTTTCTCAAAATAAACACGCATTACAAGGTAAAGCGTATCTTTAACTTTTTCGCTTAACTCTTTCAAACGATCAGCATATTCATGCGCAGCTTTAGGATCATGGATTGAACAAGGGCCAATCACGACAAAAAGACGCTTGTCATTGCCGTCTAAAATATTACGTACAGTTGCACGTCCTTGTAATACAGTTTGAGAAGCAGCTTCAGATAAAGGAAGATCAGCTTTCAATTCCGCTGGAGTAATCAAAGTCTGAATGCTTTTAATATTAACGTCGTCGATATCTGGCTGAGAAACTGGATTTGACTGTAGAGTATTCATTGCTGTCACAAATTTAATCTAAAAGAAGAGGTTATTTTGTCTACGAATATAGCACGAAATGTCGACTGATTAACTAGCGAATCGCATAATTTGTGCAGAAACAATCGACATTTATTGGCTTAAACCGTTGTTGTTGAATGGCTTGTTTGTTGAATTACAACAGCCTGATGAGTTTCAACTGGCTTTGGTTTTGCTTTAATAGGATTCACCATAAAGTTAACACCTAAGGCAAATAGGGTAATACCAAGAATCTTACGGATCAAGCGTTCTGGCATACGAGAGCTGATGAGCGTGCCAACGACAATCGCAGGTATGGAACCAACCAATAGCCACATCAATAATGTAAAGTCGACATTGCCAGATGACATATGACTTAAACCAGCAACGGCTGTCAATAAAACTGCATGCACCACATCAGAACCAATAATTCGAATCATCGGTAGATTTGGGAACATGATCACCAATGCCATGATACCGAAAGCGCCAGCCCCAACAGATGATAGTGTTACAAAGATGCCGAGCACGATGCCCATGATCAAAATATACAAGCGTTTATGTTGTAACGCATGTTGTTCACTTTCCATATTCGCTTGTTCACGATTACGGAAACGGTCAAAAAACTTTTCAATTTGAGTGCGGAAGACAATTGAAATACCAGTCAAAGTCAACATGAAGCCCAATACTGTAGTTAAGACTGCTTTATAGTGAGTTGATTGACTTAGATAGTGTTCAAGCACCCAAGACGTTGCAAATGAAGCTGGGATACTACCTAAAGCTAGCCAAAGAACAATTGGCCAAACAATATTGAGCTTTTTTGCATGTACCACTGATCCACAGAATTTAGAGATAGATGCATAAAGTAAATCAGTACCGATAGCGATGTGTGGTTCAATCTTAAAAAGGCTAATTAAAATGGGAGTCATTAATGAACCACCGCCAACACCTGTAATACCTACACAGAAGCCAACGAGGACACCAGCCATAATAAATTCAATAGGACCAAACATCGACAATATGCCTAATTATGCAAAAACCAGCATATCTTATGCCTTTTTTAGATAACTCGTTGTGATGAATAGTGATTTACTTATGCAAAAAAAAGCTAAAGAAATTTTAAACACATTAATTCTTCAGTTTCTTCAGCGGTTTTGACATCACCTTATTTATGCGAAGAACCATAAGAAAAGTAATAGGTGTCGCTAGAATCCACCAACTCACAAATCCAATAGAACGACCATAAGTAAACGCAAGTAAGCTACCAGCAACCAAGAAACAGATAAATGCACATCCTCTAAACTGCATTTTAAAACGAATCAATCGCTGTTGTTGATTGAGAGATGCTTGGCTAATCTGTTTGGCACTACATTTATAAAGCACAAACATACCGAATAAGATAAGTAAAAAGCTGAGTACGATCATGCTCTTGCCTCAGTCTGTGCCAATTTCGCTTTGATTTTTTGTGCCGATTTTTGTTGGATCGGATGGATATTTCTATAAACAAATAAAGCAAATCCAGCAGATAAAATAAAGAATAAATCTACTCTTAAAAAAGCCCAATAACTTTGAAAATTAGTAACAAGTTGATGATTGAGCAGATAAATTAAATCATAAATTGGTAAGGCAATCCCGACTATGCCTAAAACAGCAACTTGAGATTGCCATAAATATTGTTTCTTGGTGAAAAGCGCAATGATTAAACTTAGCGCCCATACAACAAAGAAACTGTATATCTCATAATTTGGTGTAGTTTCGGTGATTTGCACAAACCGATTAGCAAACATATAAGCGAGCATGGCAATTGGTAGACCGATAAACGTCGCGATATTTAAACGATCAACCAAATAATGCCCTAAATGGAATTGATTAGATTTATTTTGGATTTGACGTTTTAAGCTCCAAAGTAATAAGCCAGATGCAATCATCAAACATCCTAAAATCCCTGAGCAGAAGAACGCTAGACGCAGTAAAGGCTGCGCAAAAGTTGCCATATGCAAACCATATACACCTGCATTTAGAGTCGCTACAGCACTGTTATTTTTTGTATTTCCTAAGATATTACCTGTCGCATCAAAAGTAATTTGGGCTTGATTTAAGGTGATCGAGTGATCTTCTAATTGTTTAAAACTGATCGTCGCTTGATCCGTATTTGGATTTTTCACTTCTATAGTTGCAAGTGCTTGATCGCCCCATTGTTGTTTTACTTTTTCCAAGAGCGATTGAATTGGCAGCATTTCAGTTTTGATTGGATCAGCATTATGATTATTATTCACACTGATCGTTCTAATTTCAGTGAAATATTGAAAAGGATTATCTGGATATAATTTTTTCATTCCGAATGGTAAGTAGAGATAAAAGAAAATCGCTAACCCAGTGAAAGTGATGGTCAGGAAAAAGGGCAGTGCTAGTACAGATGAGACATTATGAAAGTCGAGCCATGAGCGCTGTGATTTGAAAGTTCGTAATGTAAAGAAATCGGTGATAATTTTTTTGTGCGTTATGATTCCTGAAATGAGTGCAATTAACATAATAAATGCAGCAAGACTGGTAATTAAACGCCCAATTAATACGGGCATACCATAAAGCTGAAAATGAAAATTATAGAAGAAATCACCACCTTGAGTATTTGATAACTTTAATTCTTCGCCTGTGTTGGCGTCTAATGTTTTGCTTTCGTACCCTCCAGTTGCTTTTTCCCAGTACATTTTATTCATGGGATTTTCTTGATTGGCAAGACTGACATACCAAGATTTAGCATCTGCTGCATTTTTATTTAGATATTCAACCGCCGTTTTAACCGCGACATCCTGATTTATTCGATATTGTGCGAGCTGAGGTTGCATCCAAAGGTTGATGTGATGACGATAGTAAGCGCTTGTTCCCATCAAAAAAATGGCAAATAACAGCCATCCAAAAATTAAACCTGTCCATGTGTGTAACCAAGCCATAGACTGGCGAATGCCTTTGTTTTGCATGGTTAATTTACACCTATTGATAGACCAAATAAGCAGCTTACGAGTATCAAACTGATCAATGTGATTTTCCATAAGGAGTTGATACAGAAGCTAATAATGATGAATGCTACATAGAACAGAATAGACAGGAATGCAGCTAGATAAATCGCCTCTGCTTTAGCTAAAATTTTTGCGAATAGAGTAGTTAGGCTTGAACATAAATACATCGTGCAAAGATAACCAAGCACAAATGTAAAAGCGAAACGGTAAAACACACTGATTCGATAGATGATGCTAATTGAGGTTGATTTAGCCATAACATGTCTTAGGAGAATAATAGAAATAAATCACATATGAAAATGATTCTTGTTAATATTAATATCTAAATAAAACTCAAGCAATTACTCAGCTATCGTAAATATAGATATTATTTTTAATTTTGAAAGTTAAATTAGATAGTGGAGCATTTTCACCAATCAAGAACAAATTGATTCCTGTGCTATGATTCGATGTAAAATCATTTTGTTAGAATTACTCAGTATCTAAATGGGGCGTTGGTCTTGGTAAAGCAAAAACTAAAAATTGGAATCGTCGTGGGTGAAGTTTCTGGGGATACTCTAGGTGTTAAACTCATGCGAAGTTTTCGCGAGCAAGGGATCGAGGCCGAGTTTGAGGGAATTGGTGGCCCTCAAATGATTGCAGAAGGCTTTCATAGCTATTATCCGATGGAAATTCTATCGGTTATGGGAATAGTAGAAGTGCTCAAAGATTTAAAAAAATTATTTGCGGTGAGGGATGGGTTGGTCGAGCGATGGACTGAACATCCAGTTGATATTTTTATTGGTATTGATGCGCCTGATTTTAACTTACGTCTATCTAAGACCATCAAAGAAAAGAATTTGCCAATTAAAACAGTGCAATATGTGAGCCCTTCAGTTTGGGCTTGGCGACAAGGCCGTGTACATGGCATTAAGAAGACGATTGACCTCGTATTATGTTTATTCCCATTTGAAAAAACATTTTATGAAAATCATGGTGTGCCAGCGGCATTTGTCGGTCATCCATTAGCAAAACAATTACCCCTCAAGAATCCAAATGTTGAGGCTAAACAACAGTTGGGATTGCCTGTTCATAAAACACATGTTGCATTGTTACCAGGTAGTCGTAGAGGTGAGATCGAGCGATTATTGCCATTGCTGACTGGCGCTGCTGAAATTTTGCATCGAAAGTACCCTGATCTTGAGTTTCTGATTCCTGCGATTAATGATGCAAGAAAAGAGCAAATTGAGCAGGGTATTCAAAGCTTAGATATCACGGTAAAAGACAAAATTCATGTATTAGAAAATACCGATTCAGAGTCAAAAGTGGGTCGTATGGTCATGAATGCAAGTGATATTGTGGCGCTTGCCTCTGGTACGGCGACTTTGGAGGCAATGTTGTTGCATCGTCCGATGGTGACATTCTATAAACTGAACTGGTTAACTTATATTATTGCGAAGTTCTTAGTGAAGATTCCGTACTACTCTTTACCGAATATCATTGCGGGTAAAAAAGTCATCGAGGAGTTGATCCAAGCAGATGCTACGCCACAACACTTGGCGACAGAAATAGAAAAGTTGATGGATCATGAAACAGCACATATTCAAATGATGCAGCATTTGAGTATGCATAAACAACTGATCTCAGGGAATACTGAAGATTCAGTACATGCCATTTTGAATTGTTTATCATCTTAATAGAAAAAGGTGGCAATTGAGCCACCTTTTTTGTTTAGGCACGCAGGATCAGTTCATAACCTGTGTATTTACGGATATTAATGACACCTATATCCAGTAATAAGTATTGACCTTTAATCCCTTGTAGAACACCTCGGATTTTAGGCGTTTTATCCAAGTTGAGGGATTTAATCTTTTCAGGATATTGTTCTACTGGATAAATGAACTCTCGCGGAGTTTCATTTTCGAGAAACTCAAGACCTTCATTGAATTCAAGGTTTTGGCTGAACTCATCACGAATACTTTGAATTTTTGGAGCAAACTCTTCAATAATTTGATCACGTTGTTCAACGAGGTTTAAAGGTTCAGCTTCACCTTTAAGTAATTTACGCCAATCTGTTTTATCGGCAATTTGCGTACCAAACATAGTTTCTAAATGACCAGATAAGCGGCGAGAGCCGACTTTTAAAATCGGCAATGCTTGCGTAGCACCTTGATCTAGCCAGCGAGTTGGCATATTTACTATACGGGTGATACCAATTTTTAAAGCGCTTGAATTGGCTAAATAAACAATATGAGGCTGGAAACAGACATCATGTGCGAACTGATCTTCGCGGCAAGTCCCTAAATGATAATGGCAAGTTTCAGGCTTCATAATACATAGGTCACATTCAGCTTTTGTTTTAAAACATTTAAAACAATGTCCTTGTGAATATGACTTCGGTGTCTTTGCACCACAAGAGGTACAATAAATATTACCTGTCCATTCGATCTCAATTTCTTGACCTAAAACAAATGGTAGGTCAGTTTCTGAACGATCTAATATAAATTTATATTCAACATTTGCCTTGCTTGTTGATTGATCAGTTACACTATGCGTTTTGAGCGCTGCATGCATTTTGTGACAAATGCCTTGTAGTTCCATTAATAAACTCTCATCTTTTTCAATCAAGGGTTGCAGTTATGGCTGAACAGAATGTCATCACTTCTATGCTAGACGATTTATCTCAAGAACAGCCCATTCATACTGCACTTTGTATAGGTCAGCAGATTGACCAGAATGCTTCAATTCAATGGCATCATTTTAACGTAACTGACTTTTTAAGTCTGCCATTTACGCAGCGTTATGATTTAGGTTTTGTATTATTTGATACAGATGAAATGCAAACTATCAATGACACACAAAAAGCACAGTTACTGGTGAAATTGCGTGATTTGATGGCAAAGCGAATTGTTGTTGTTAGTAAATTAAGCGATGAAAAGCTACTTCGTTCACTTGGGTTTACGCAGTTAATTGATAAAACAGCACATGACAGTGATTTTGCACTGTGGCAATTCAATATTCTGACCTATAAGCATGTTCCTGACTGGTTTAACTCTAAGTTTTGGGCAAACCCAGAAAACTGGGATAAGTTCCGTTGGTAGGCGATTAAACGCTTTTAAACTCATCAAGGGAAAAGTTGCATCAGCGTGTTGCAAGTTCTTGCAAAATTTAACAATTCAACTTTGTTATGCCCGTATAAAGCAGCGTATTCTTTTTGGATAAATAATTCCAATAGGAACATATGGGTCATGACAGATTTAACAAATATTGTTGAAATTTTAGCAAAGCAAGCTTTAGGCGGTCAGCAATCTAATCAGGGTGGTGGTTTAGGTGGAATTTTAGGTTCTGTTCTCGGTCAAATGGGTGGTCAGCAAAATACTCAAAATCAACAAGGTGGATTAGGCGGGATACTTGGCTCTGTGTTGGGTCAATTAGGTGGTGGAAGTTCTTCTACACAAACTAATGCAACAAGTGGAAATACGGCTCAAACATTATTAATTGCTGTTTTACCATTGGTTCTGGCGTGGATTCAAAAGCAAGGCGGTCTGCAAGGAGCGCTAGATAAACTAAAAAATGCAGGCTTAGCCAATCAAGTGCAAAGTTGGGTAGATCCACAGCAACAGAATGCACAGGATGTTCCAACACAAAATATTCAAAGCCTATTTGACGATCAAGATGTTGAGCAAGTTGCTCAACAAGCACAAGCCCCTAAGCAAGCAATTTATGGTGCAATTGCTTCAGTTCTTCCACAAGTCATTGATTCTTTGACGCCGCAAGGTAGTAATACCAGCCAACAAGAAGCAAATAATGATATTCAAAATGTGTTGAATATGGTGAGTGGCTTCTTAAAATAATTTTTTAACTTCTGAATTTAGTTGTTTTTAAAAATAGAAATAAAAAAGCTAAAAAAATAAAAGGGCATTTGCCCTTTTATTTTTTTGGTTTTAGCCTATAACTTCAAATTAGAAGTTATATTCCATACCTAAACCGATAACAGTTTTAGTATCGTTTTTAGCTAACCAATCACGTTTTTGTTGACCAACAACACCATAGAAACGTGCTTGTTTGTTGATTTGGTAGTCAGCGCCAACACCATACATATCTTGTTTACGATCATCACGACCATTTGATTCAGTTGTAGCAGAGATATATTCAGCTTTTAACTTGATTGGTGTAGAAGGGATCTTATAAGCAGCAGTTACGCCGTAAGCATCTTCTTGTAAACCTTTATAAGAAGTTACAGTCGTACCATCTGTAGTTGATACGTACTGCATCAGTATAGATACCAGATAGGCTATAAGCATTGTATTTAGAAGCTACACCGAAGTTTCCAGCAACTGCTGCTGCTAAACCGATGTCTTTATTTTCGTATGTAAGAGATGTTGAAACGCCATCACCGAAACCATCACGGCTGCCTTCTTTACCTTTAGATGCGCTATCAGCAGCAGAAGATTCTTCACCTTGTTGGAACATGATGTTGAAAGCTAAGCCACCTAATAATTTTTTATCAGTCTCAAAACCAATAACATTTTTTAGGCGATCTTCACCAGCTAAAACTGCTGTCATGTCAAGTTCGTTGTGATCGTTAAAAATATCTTGGTTGTTACCAGCTGCAGTTTTGAAATAAGAATCGTATTGACCAACTTTTAAAGTACCAACACCTTCAGATTTGATACCTACATAACGATTACGGTTACTGAATACATCACCATCACCATCAGCACTGATTTGCCATTCAATTAAATAAACAGCTGATAAATTATCAGTTAATTTTTCTTCGCCCTTAACACCAATACGTGAAGCATTTGAATTTACTTTTGTTACGCTTTCATCTTTAAAGCCGTTGTTGTCAATATTGTCCAAAGTCACACTGAGCTTACCATACAATGTTGGTGCTGCTTGCGCTGCATTCATGGCTAAAGTTGCTACAGTAGCAGCAAGAAGCAATTTTTTCATTGAGATTTCTCCAAAACACTTTTTTGTAAATGGCATATGCCTTAGTTACTGTTATAAGCTTGCTTATGTACAAAAAGTTACACAGCTCACTGACTTGTATGCAGTATCGGCAAACTTTGTTACAACGAAGTGAAGGAAAAGTGACAGTTTTATTACGATTTATATTTGGTAATAATTTGATTAATTATTGATTTATTTACCATTAAATAAAAAGCGAGGTAAGAACCTCGCATTATATCAGTGAAATATTACAGTGCTGCTTTAATCTTTTCTGCTAACACTTTAATCTTTTCTTGATCACCCATTTGTGCCGCATGTCGGCCTAATTCATGTACTGAACTTGGAATCAGATGGAAATGTACATGGGGAACTGTTTGACCTGCTGCTGTTCCTGAGAGTTGCATAAGAACAATACCTTTTGCATCAAGACCTGTCTCAATCGCTTTCGCAATCTTTTGAACGATCTGAATGGTATAGGCTGCTGCATCGGCAGGTAAGTCCAGTAAGCTAATCGCTGGGGTTTTTGGAATAACTAAAGCATGACCATCTGCTTGTGGCATGATATCCATAAATGCAAGCACCTGATCATCTTCATAAATTTTGATTGCAGGTAATTCACCACGAAGGATTCTTGCGAAAATATTTTGGTCATCGTAGGCCATGATTAGTCCTTTAATAGGGTATAAAACAATTTAGCTTTTCATTTAGAGATTAATTAAATGAAAAGCTAAGAGAAAAGATTATTTGCAGTTAAGTTCTTTCTGACGTTCTTTAATTTGATCAAGACGCTGTTGTTCTTTGTCAGAAAATTTTGGCTTTGTTGTATGGCAGTTTTCATTGCCATATTTAGCTTTAGCGTCTGCGTCTTTGAAACAGAATCCTTTAGAAGCGTAGATTAAGTTGTAATCATCTTGCAACTTTTTACATTCTTGTTCTGGTGTAGCTGCTTGAAGATTAAATCCTGTGAGGGTAATTAATCCAGCACAAACTGCAACCGTAAACTTATTCATGAGGTGTTCCTCTAATCAAAAAGGTATAAACCAAAGCTTTATGACAGTATTTTCATATGGCGCTTGGTCGCTACGTATATACCAATATAAGGTTTCTTAATGAAATTTCAATGAAACTCTATAGTCAGTATGTAATTTTAGTACGGAATTTCCTCTTGAATTAAATTAGAAACGTAGTGTTTTTAATATCTTAAGTGATATCTCTGAATATTACGGTATATTGATTTATTCGCAGTGAGTCACTTCTACCATCCTTGTTGTAGGTGTTTGAACAGGTATTTTTCTGGGAATAAGATCAAATTGATGTATAGCGAAAGGGCCGTAAGGTCCCATTCTCACATGTGAACAAGGTACTTGAGTGGGGATTATCTGGTATGTAGTAACGACAACAGTTTTAGGTACTAATTTTTTGGAGCAACGCGGTGAGGCATCATGTCTTACAATTGTTCCTGTAGCACATGAATATATGTTTTGTGCTCGCTCAACTCCAGAAGGATAGCCATTTGCTATAAAATGACCCTCAGCTAAATTTTTTAAAGTTTGGAATTGCAGGTCGGTAAATTGTCCATATCGGCTTAATTGTTTTGCTGCCCAGCAGTCAGCCTCTAGTTCTTGTTTACGTGTTCCTCCATGATAGCGCTCCATTTCTCCTAATCTTGAGGTATGTCCTAACTTATGATGTGCACATTCATGGGCAAGTGTAAAAATTCGAGAGCTTGTTAGGTTAGCTAATGCTGTAGGATCAATGTGAATAATTGGTCGGCCATAGCTGTCTTTTTCAGCTGTGGCAATTTGTGGGTTTTGGCCTGTAAAGATTGGTAAGCCACAAAAACTATCATATCCAATAAATACATATTGCTTTGCATACAAATTTTGAAATGCAAAAGGCATTAAAATTAGAGTGAAAAGAAGCAAAAGATTTACTTTCTTCATAATTTTGATCTAGCTAATTGTTTTCATTGTAATTAATTCTACTAACTTATTAGATATTCAATAAGGTTGATTATCGCAAAGTTTGAGTAAGTAGGAAAATGAAGATCAATAAAATGTGTTTTAAAATTTTGTAGTAAGCGTAATGGATATGAACTAAAAGCGTATGCAATATTCTGTTTGAGTATTGCACTTGTGCTAATTAAAAGTTTATCTAAATCAAAAGAATCTAAAGCACATGCAGCTTTATTTAAGCGTAATTTTGCTCCATGATTCGTACATTTTGACAGCTGAAGAGAAGTCACTATTTGGCTCTGAAGTTAGATTCGCAGCTTGAATTAAACTTTGTGTTAGAGAAAGAATCGGGGCAGGAAGCTTAGCATCATGCACCAAATCTAAAGCAATACCTGTATCTTTAGCCAATAATGGTAGAGCAAAGGTTACTGGAAATTCACGGCTGAGTACGCGTTGTGGAAAAATGGTCTCCGTGACCATACTTTTACCACTAGACGCATTTATACAATTCAATGCTGCATCAAGGTTAACACCGTGTGCTTTTAATGTACTAAAGCCTTCTGCAACAGACCATAAGTTAACCGCAAGCAGCATATTATTGATCGCTTTAACTGCAAATCCAGCACCAGACTCGCCAACATGCTGAATGAGTTTACCAAC
>LULL01000576.1_pt1 | contig 16420 bp, 14 predicted proteins | sample 728161 | NCBI WGS metagenome assembly LULL01 (sample SAMN03860290, study PRJNA289734) | marine metagenome | biome: seawater column; feature: ocean; material: water; isolation source: Red Sea water column Station 149 - depth 500m | place: Saudi Arabia: Red Sea | collected 2011-10-15 | depth 500 m
ACACGGCGAGGATGTCCGGCCCGTGCCGGTCGGCCTTGGTGGGTCCGATGCCGTGGACGTCGAGCAGGCCGGCGTGGTCGGTGGGCCAGCGGGCCACCAGGTCGGCCAGCGTGGCGTCGTTGAAGACCACGTAGGGAGGCACGTTCGCCGCCCTGGCCGCGGTGGTCCGCGCCCGTGGCGGGACCCCCGGCGGCCAACTCCTCGACATCGGCTGCGGGACCGGGCTCTCCGGCCTGGCCTTCCGTGACGCCGGCTTCGTCGACCAGGACGGCTGCGAATTCTCCCCACCGATGTTGGCTCGGGCGGCCGCCACCGGGGTCTACGGCCGCCTCTTCGAAGCCGACCTGAACGAGGGCCTGGCCGTCGAGGGCCGGACCATCGACGACGCCTCCTACGACCACGCGGCGGCGGTCGGCGTCTACTCCTTCGGGCAGGTCGGGGCCGACACGCTTCGCGAGGTCCTCCGGGTGGTACGCCCCGGCGGGACGATGGTCGTCGGCCTGAACGACCACTTCTGGGACGAGGGGGGCGTGCCGGCCGAACTGGACGCCATCGAGGCCGATGGCCTGGCCACCATCGAGTTCCGGGAGCACGGCGACCACCTGCCCGGTGCCGACATCGGCGGCTGGGTGGTGGTGCTGGTCAGGACGGCCGCAGCGGCCGCCCCGGGCATCACGCGTGGGCGTGCTGCCAGCCGAAGCGTCCCTTGATGCACAGGTGGCCGTGGGTCACCGAGTGGTCGGCCGGCGAGGTGACCTTCACGATCCGCTCGTCCTGAACGTGCAGCTCGAGGTTGCATCCCACCCCGCAGAACGAGCACACCGTGGTGGTGACCTCCTGGCCCTCCTCGTTCCATGTGCCGTCTAGGCGCATGTCGTGTTCGGTCTTGAACACGAGCGCCCCGGTTGGGCAGACGCCGATGCAGTTGCCGCAGTAGACGCACGCCGAGTCGGGCAGGCTCACGTCGAACTCGGTCGAGATGTGCGCCCCGAAGCCCCGGCCGGCGGTGGCGATGGCAAAGGTGTGCTGGGCGTCCTCGCCGCAGGCCTCGACGCACTTGTAGCAGAGGATGCAGCGCTCGTAGTCGCGGACGTACAAGTCGTCCTGGACCTTCGGTGGTTGCGCCACGGTGGCGATCTCGGCCTTGTCGCCCATCCGCGACGGGTCGGCGCCGTAGTGCACCATCCAGTCCTTCACCTCGGCGCTGGCCCGGTCGAGTTCAACCGAGGAGGCCAGCAACTCGTACACCATCCGCCGGCTGGTGCGGACCCGTTCGGAGTCGGTCGACACGACCATGCCGTCCTCGGCCTGGCGGGCGCAGGACGGAACCAGCACCCGCGAGTTCTCGACCTCGACGACGCAGACCCGGCAGACGTTGACCGGGGTCAGGTTCTCGGCCCAGCAGAGGGTGGGGGTGTCGATGCCCTCCTGTCGGCAGGCGTCGAGGATCGTCGACCCCTCCGACACGCGGACGGTCTGTCCGTCGATGGTGAGCTCGACGAGCGGACGGGGCGCGGCAACCGGGACGTCGTTCATCGTGAACCCTCCAGCAGTCCGAGGTCGAGGGCGGAGCGCACGGCACCGGCGGCGGTCTGGCCGAGGCCGCAGATGGAGGCGTCGCGCATCACGGCCGCGAGGTCGTCGAGCAGGTCGCGCTCGTCGTCGAGGGAGGCGTCGTCGCGGAGCCTGGCCAGGACCTCCTCCTGGCGGATCGTGCCGACCCGGCAGGGCACGCACTGACCGCACGACTCGTCGCGGAAGAACTCGGCGACCCGGCGGACCGTGTCGACCATGTCGTCCTCCTCGCCGAAGACCATCACGACGCCGGAGCCCAGCGACACGCCAGCGGCCCGTGTGTCCTCGAGGGTGAGCGGGAGGTCGAGCTGCTCGGAGCGCACGAAGAACCCGGCAGCGCCGCCCAGCAGCACGGCGTGCGGCTCGTCGGCGCCGACGACGCCGCCGGCCGCCTCGAGCACGCCGCGCAACGTGATCCCGAACTCGTGCTCGTAGACGCCCGGGCTGGCCACACGCCCGCTGAGGCAGAACAGTCGGGTGCCCGGCGACCGCTCCGTGCCGGTCGCCGCGTAGGCGGCGCCGCCGCCGAGAACGATCGGCAGCACGTTGACCAGCGTCTCGACGTTGTTGATGGCGGTGGGCTCGCCGAACAGGCCGTGGGTGGTCGGGAAGGGGGGCTTGTTGCGCGGCTCACCGCGGAAGCCCTCGATCGAGTTGAACAGCGCCGTCTCCTCGCCGCAGATGTAGGCGCCGGCGCCGCTGCGCAGGTCGATGTCGAAGCGCAGCCCGGACCCGGCGACGTCGCCGCCGAGCAGGCCGGCCGCCCGGGCGGCGTCGATGGCGTTGCGCAGCCGGGCGGTGGCCACCGGGTACTCGCCACGGATGTAGAGCCAGCCCTGCTCGGCGCCGATGGCCGTGCCGGCGATGGTCATGGCCTCCACCAGCGAGAAGGGGTCGCTCTCCATGACCACGCGGTCCTTGAAGGTGCCGGGCTCCGACTCGTCGGCGTTGCACACCAGGTGGCGGGGGCGTCCCTGCTGGTCGGCCACGCCGCGCCACTTGAGGCCGGTCGGGAAGGCGGCACCGCCGCGGCCGGAGAGGCCCGCGGCGGTGACCTCCTCGATGACCCGCTCGGGACCCATCGCGAGCGCCGCCCCGAGCGCCGTGTAGCCGCCGTGGGCCCGGTAGTCGTCGAGGCTCTCGGGGTCGACGACGCCAACGCGGGCCAGCAGGGCGAGGTCCGGCGAACCCGCCTGTGGGGCCGGTGTCGACGGCGTCGAGTCGCTGGACGAGATCGCCACCGCGACCTCGTCCACGCCGCCCGGGGCGACCGTCAGGTCGGCGTCGCCGGTGCGCTGGACGAGCACGGCAGGGCCCCGCTCGCACTGCCCGAGGCAGGGGCTGGCCTTCGCGTGGTGGCCGGCGGCCCGGAGGTCGTCGATGAGGCCGACGGCGCCGAGGGGGCGACAGGCCACGTCGTCGCAGACGTGGACGGTGTCGGCGGCCTCCGGGGGCTCGTGGGTGAAGAGGTGGTAGAAGGTCGCCACGCCCCAGGCCTCGGCGGGCGGCACCTCGAGCTGGCGGCAGGCGTAGTCGAGGCCACCGGGGCTGATCCACCCGGACGCCCGCTGGACGGCGTGCAGGGCCGGCAGCAGCAGGTGGCGTGAGAGCGGGTTCCAGCCGGTGCTCGCCAGCAGCAGGTCGGCGTACCTGGTCTGCCCACGTCGCAGTCGCAGTGCGAGGCCCGCGACGTCCGGCAGGGGCCCCGGGAGGCCGACCGCGCGCGACAGGCGCACCAGCACCTTCGGGGAAGTGGAACGTCGTGAACGCCAGGCCCTTCTGGAGGCTGGCGTCGATGGCGACGGTCATCTCGATGGAGCCCCGGCGGGACGACACCTGGACGCGTTCGCCCGCTTCGACACCGAGTGCCGACGCGTCGGCGGCCGAGAGGTCGAGGGCCTCGCCGGTGCGGATCGGCGAGTTGTACTTGTCGGTCTGGACGCCGGTGTTGTACGAGTCGAGCGCCCGGCCGGTGGTGAGTCGCAGCGGGAACTCCTCGGACAGTTCGTCGACCGGCGGCTGCCACGGAATGCACGAGAACGGCGCCGGGCGGCCCCCCACGGGGTCCTCCCAGAGGCGCCCGTGCAGGAAGGGGCTGCCCGGGTGGTCCTCCTCGGGGCACGGCCACTGGATGCCGCCCTCCTCCTCGATGCGCGCCCACGACATGCCGGTGTGCATCGGCGAGAGCGGCCGCAACTCGTCCCAGAGCTCCTCGGCCGTGGGCCGACCCCAGTCCGGGGCCCCCATGTGCTCGGCCAGGGCGGCGACGATGTCGACCTCCTGGCGGGCCTGGCCGGGCGGCGGGACGGCGGCCCGGGTGCGCTGGACGCGGCGCTCGCTGTTGGTGACGGTGCCGTCCGACTCGGCCCAGCCGAGGGCGGCGGGCAGGACGACGTCGGCCATCTCGGCGGTGCGGGTCATGAAGACGTCCTGGACGACCATGACGTCGAGCCGCTCCATGAGGGCACGGGCGTGGTTGGCGTCGGCCTCGGAGTCGACCGGGTTCTCGCCGATGACCCAGAGGGCCTTGAGTTCGTCGCGGCCCATGGCCTCGAACATCTGGGTGAGGTTCCAGCCGTTGGCAGCGGGAATCGACGTGCCCCAGGCGGCCTCGAACTTGGCCCTCGCCGCATCGTCCTCGACGTCCTGGAATCCGGGCAGCTTGTTGGGGAGGGCGCCCATGTCGCCGCCGCCCTGGACGTTGTTCTGGCCGCGCAGCGGGCAGAGGCCCGAGCCCCAGCGGCCCACGTGGCCGGTGAGCAGGGCCAGGTTGCAGAGCGACAGGACGTTGTCGACGCCGGTGTGGTGCTCGGTGATGCCGAGGGTCCAGAGGATCTGTGCGGTGGGCGCCGTGGCGTAGGCGTGCGCCATCTCGCGGATGGCGGCGGCGGGGACCCCGGTGACCTCTTCGGTGCGCTCGAGCGTCCACTCGTCGACATAGTCGGCGAACTCGTCGAAGCCGGTGGTCGCCCGGTCGACGAACTCCCGATTGACGAGGCCGGCGGCGATGATCTCACGCGCCACCCCGTGGGCGAGGGCGATGTCGGTCCCGACGTCGATGCCCAGCCAGACGTCGGCGAACTTGGCCGAGGCCGAGCGGCGCGGATCGACCGCCCACATGCGGGCACCGTTGCCGATGCCCTGGAGGACGTGGTGGAAGAAGATGGGGTGTGCGGCGCGCGCGTTGGAGCCCCAGAGGAGGATGACGTCGGTCTCCTCGATCTCCTGATACGAGGAGGTGCCGCCGCCCGCTCCGAAGACCGTCGCCAGACCGACGACGCTGGGAGCGTGTCAAGTTCGATTGCAGCTGTCGATGTTGTTCGAGCCGATGACCGTCCGGGCGAACCGCTGGACGGCGTAGTTCACCTCGTTGGTCGTCTTCGAGCAGCTGAAGATGCCGAAGGCCGTCGGTCCGTGGGCGTCGATCACGTTCTGGAACCCGGCGGCGGCCCGCTCGAGGGCCTCCTCCCAGGTCGCCTCGCGCAACCGCCCGTCCTCGCGGACCATCGGCGTCGTCAGACGCTGACCCATGCTCTCCCCCAGATGGTTGGTCGTCCCGCCGGATGGCGGGGCACCGGAAACCTAGCGCGGTCGCGCCGGCTTCGGTTTCCTATCGGTGGTTCTACCGCCCCTGCCAGTGAGGGTCGCGTCCCTCGCTGAAGGACCGGGGGCCCTCCTCGGCGTCCTCCGAGGACAGCATCCGCTCGTAGGCGGCCAACCCACCGGACCGCAGGTGGGCGAACGCCCCGTCCAGTGGGAGGGCGCGGGTCTCGCGGTCGACCGCCATGACCGCCTCGACCGCCAGGGGCGCCGCCGCCACGATCCGCCCGGCCATCGCCCCCGCCTCCTCCAGCAGTCGGTCGGCGGGGACGACGGCGTTGACGAGCCCCCAGCGCAGGGCCTCGGCGGCGTCCATCCGGCGGCCGGCGTACAGCACCTCGTTGGCGATCGCCGGAGGCAGGATCCTCGGGAGCCGGATGGCACCGGCGTCCGGGATGATCCCCAGACTCGTCTCGGGGAGGAAGAAGGCGGCGTGCTCGGCGGCCACCACCAGGTCGGCGGCCATGGCGATCTCGAAGCCGCCCCCGACCGCCAGGCCGTTGACGGCACAGATGACCGGCTTGTTGCGCCCCGGCAGCTCGGGGAAGCCGCCGAAGCCGCCCTCCCCGTAGTCGGCCTCGAAGTCCTCGCCCTCGGCGGCGGCGTTCAGGTCCCAGCCGGCCGAGAAGAACCGCTCACCGGCGCCGGTGAGGATCGCCACCCGCAGTGACGGATCGTCGCGGAAGTCGGCGAACACGCCGCTGAGCACCCGGCTGGTGGCGGCGTCGATGGCATTGGCCTTGGGGCGGTCCAGCAGGACCTCGAGGATCCCGTCGTGCGACGTGGTGGTCACCGGATTGCCCATCAGGCGCCTTCCTCCACGCCGGCGACCGTGACCAGGGCATCGGCCACGACCGCACCGTCCGGGCACGCCAGCAACGGGTTGACCTCGACCTCCACCAGGTCGGGACGGGACAGCACCAGGTCCTGCAGTCGCTCCACGACCCCGATGATCGCATCCACGTCGGCAGCGGGTCGACCACGGTGGCCGGCCAGCAGCGGGGCGACCGCCAGGTCCTCGAGGGCGCGGCGAACGTCGTCTGCGTCGACAGGGAGGACGAGCGACCGGGTTTCGCGGAGCACCTCCACCAGGGTGCCGCCCACACCCAGCGTGAGCAACCAGCCGACGGGGGGCTCCCGGCGCACGTCCAACAGCAGTTCGGCAACGGCATCGACGACCTGTGCCTCCACGAGGACCGTGCCACCCAGCTCCCCGGCCGCCGCGGCGACCGCCGGACCGTCGGCCAGGTCGAGGACCACGCCACCAGATTCGCTCTTGTGGACGAGCCCGGTCGCCTTGACGACCACCGGGAAGCCGATCCGCGCCGCCACCGCGTCGGCCTCGGAGGCCGGAACCTCCTCCCCCGGCGGCACCGGAAGGCCGGCGTCGCCGAGGAGCCGCTTGGACGCCACCTCGTGCAGCACCTCGGGCGCACCGGGCAGCGCCGTGGCGGGGCTGGGGGCGCCCCGGGGCTCGTGACGCCCCCACCGGACAGCCGCCTCGATGCCCGCGAGGGCGGCGTCGATGCCCCGCACCGGAATCAGGCCCAGGTCGACCGCCGCCTGCTCGGCGGCGGCCGGCAGGTTCTCGGCCATCGAGCCCACCAGCAGCGCAGGCGTCCCGCTGGCCGCCCGGGCGGCGCCGAAGGCCCGCAGGGTCGGCCACCACGTCGCGTCGTCGAGTCCCACCGAGGGGAAGTCGAGCACCAGCAGCGAGGCGTCGAATGCCCCGTCCAGCACCGCCGTGAAGCAGTTGCCGAGCGCCTCCTCGTCGCCCCAGATGAAGGTGTGGTAGTCGAGCGGGTTCGCGACCGACACGAACTCGGAGAGCGTCCCGGCGATCCGTCGGGCCTGCTCCTCCGGGAAGTCCGGGAAATCGAGGTCGAGACCCGCGGCCTGGTCGGCGACGACCGACGCCTCACCACCCGAGCAACTCAGGCTCACCACGCGGTTCCCGGACAGCGGCCCGAGCGAGGTCAGGACATGGAGCGCGTCGAGCAGTCCGGGGATCGAGTCGACGCGGTGCACGCCGAGGCGCCCGAACAGCGCCGAGTAGGCGACGTCGCTCCCCACCATCGACCCGGTGTGGGAGGCGGCGATCCGCGCACCGGCGTCCGAAGTTCCCGTCTTGAGCGCCACCACGGGCACCGCGCGCGCGGCGGCGACGGCGCAGGCCGCCGAGAAGCGCTCGACGTCGTGGAGCGCCTCGATGTGGAGGCCGATGCCAGTCACCGCCGGGTCCGCGACCAGTGCCTCGAGGCAGTCCTCGATGCCGACGCCGGCCTGGTTGCCGAGCGTCAACAGGTGGGCGATCGACATGGGTCGGGTCTGCATCGTGAGGTTCAGGCCGATGTTGCCGCTCTGGGTGACAAGGGCGATCCCCCGGTCGGCGCGGCCGAGGCCCTGCTGGTCGGGCCACAGGGCCGCCCCGGCGACCGCCGAGACCGTGCCGTAGCAGTTGGGTCCGACCACCGGCATGTCCCCGGCGGCAGCCACCAGTTCCGCCTGCAGGCGGGCGCCCTCGGCCCCCACCTCGGCGAAGCCCGAGGCGTAGCAGACCGCCGCACCCGAACCCCGTGCCGCCAGGCGGCCAACCACGTCGATCGTGGCCTCCCGGTTGACTGCCACGAGCGCCGCATCCGGCGCCCCCGGCAACTCGTCGACGCTCCGGTACGCGGGCAGGCCGCACACCTCGCCCCGCGTCGGGTGGACCGGCCAGAGGTCGCCCTCGAAGCCGAGGGCCAGGCACTGCTCGATGGCGGTCCGGGCGGCAGCACCGCCCACGAATGCCAAGGAGGTCGGAGCCAGCAGACGGGCGAGCGGGCGGACGACCACGTCGGGAACGCCGGCAGTCGGTCCGTCAGGCCCCGAGGGGGCGGAGCAGCTGGCGGCTGACGATGTGGCGCTGGATCTCGCTGGTGCCGTCCCAGATCCGGTCGACCCGGGCGTCGCGCCAGATTCGCTCCAGCGGCAACTCGTCCATGAGCCCCATGCCGCCGAGGACCTGGATGGCCTCGTCCGACACGAACTGGAGCATCTCGGTGGCGGAGATCTTGGCCATGGCGGCGTCGCCGTCGGTCATGCGGTCCTGGTCCATGAGCCAGGCGGCCCGGTAGGTCATCAACTCGGCCTCGACCAGCTTGGTCTGCATGTCGGCCAGCTTGAACGAGACGGCCTGGAACTTGCCGATCTTCTGGCCGAACTGTTCCCGGTCCGCGGCCCACTCGAGTGCGACCGACAGGGCCCGGTCGGCCCGGCCGAGGGCGATCGCGGCCACCTGCAGGCGGGTGGCGCCCAGCCACTCGTTCGCCACCTCGAAGCCCCGATGCTCCTCCCCCAGGACCTTCGAGGCCGGCACCCGACAGTCGTCGAAGTTGAGGATCATGTTGTGGTAGCCGCGGTTCGAGACGCAGTTGTAGCCCGGCGCCACGTCGAGCCCGGGCGTGTCGTGGTCGACCAGGAAGGAGGTGATGAGCTTCTTCGGGCCGCGGGTCGTCTCCTCCTCGCCGGTGGCGGCGAACAGGATCGTGTAGTCGGCCAGGTCGGCGTGGCTGATGAAGTGCTTGGTGCCGTTGATGACGTAGTCGTCGCCGTCCCGCTCGGCGCGACAGGTCATGCCCCGCACGTCGGAGCCGGCGCCCGGCTCGCTCATCGCCAGGCAGTCCACCCGCTCGCCCCGGATGGTGGGCAGCAGGTACTCCTCGACCTGGTCGTCGACGCACGCCTGGAGGATGTTGGACGGTCGGGCGACGATGTAGTGGAGGGCGTACTGGGTCCAGCCGAATGCCCGGTCGACCATCGCCATGGTGAGGTTGTCGAGGCCGCCGCCGCCGAGATCAGCCGGCATGTTGGGGGCATAGATCCCGGCGGCGAGCGCCGTGTGGCGGATCTGCTCGACGAGTTCCGACGGAACGTCGCCGAGTCGCTCCACCTCGTCCTCGTGCGGGACCAGCTCCCGCTCGACGAAGGTGCGAACGGTGTCGACGATCATCTCCTGCTCGTCGGTCGGTGCGAAGTCCATTGGCGCTCCTGGGGCGGGTCGTGAAGGAAGGAAGTGAGGAGGTGTCGGGGATCGGGCCTCAACCCAGGGACATGACCCGCCCGACCTGGGGCGGGATGTCGAGGTCGGCGTGGGCGGCGGCGACCGCGGCCAGTGCCGCCGCCGAACCCTCGAGGATCGGGGCGGTGCGTCCCGCCTTCATGTCGACGTGGAGCAGCATCTGCTCGGTCGTGGCCAGGGGCTCGCCGGTGACGGCGTGCGCCATGGCGTGGAAGAAGTGGAGGCGCTTGGCGTCGAAGCCCAGGACCTGCGTGGTGACCCGCAGCGGCTCCCCCAGCGACGCCTCCCGCAGGTAGTTGATGTGGGTCTCGGCAGTGAAGAAGGAGTGCCCCGACGAGCGGTAGTCCTCGTCGATCCCGATGAAGCGGAAGAACTTGTCGGAGGCCCAGCCGAAGGCGGTCAGATAGGCCCACTCGGACATGTGACCGTTGTAGTCGACCCAGTCGGGCTCGACCTCGCCCCGGTAGAGGTCCAGCGGGGCGTCGATGGCGTCACCCGACGACCACGGTGCCGCCAGTGACGCCTCGTGGATCCGGGCCTCCCGCTCGGCCACGATCCGTCCCGCACCCAGGTCGAGCGGCCGGAGTGCCCGCATCACGTTGATCACGTAGTCGTCCCGCAGTCGCTCGAGCTCGGCGATGGAACGCCCATCGGCCTGCTCGAGGCACCCGTCGGCCATGGCCTCGACCAGCTCGTCGGTGAGTTCGGGGGCGACCAGCTTCGTCCACGGAAGCTTCAGGGTCGGACCGAACTGACGCAGCATGTGGCGCATGCCCTGCTCGCCGCCGGCCAGGTGGAAGGTGAGGTTGGATCCCATGCCGGCCCAGCGCAGGCCCGGGCCGTAGGCGACGGCGTCGTCCAGTTCCTGCGTGGAGGCCACGCCGTCGTTCACGAGATGGAGCACCTCCCGCCACAGCGCCTCCTGGAGGCGGTCCGAGAGGTAGCCCTCGATCTCGGTGCGCACCAGCAACGGGTGCATGACGAGATCGTCGTAGTGGGCGTGGGCGGCGTCCAGCGCCGCAGGCGACGTCTGCTCGCCGGCCACGATCTCGACGAGCGGCAACAGGTAGACGGGGTTGAACGGGTGGCCGATCAGGATCCGTTCGGGGTGGTCGCACCCCTCCTGGAGCCGGGTCGGCAGCAGTCCCGAGGAACTCGAGGCGATGACGACGTCGGGGCCGGCGTTGGCAGCCAGCGTCCGAAGCAGCGGTCGCTTCACGTCTTCGTTCTCGGGGGCGCTCTCCTGGACCCAGTCGACCCGGCTGGCCAGTTCCTCGGCGCTGGCGGCGAACGAGAGCCGGGCCCGGTCGGCACCGGCAAAGAGTCCGAGCCGGGTGGCCGACGGCCAGGCCCGGTCGACCGCGTCCCTGAGTCGCTCCTCGGCGCCGGGGGCCGGGTCCCAGGCGACCACGTCGTGACCGCGGGCCAGCACGCGCACCGACCAGCCGGCACCGATCACCCCGGTCCCGACCACGCCGATCGTGCGACGGTCGGATCGCTGCTCGCTCAAGCCACCCTCCTCCGGTCGGGGTGCCGGATCAGCCGAGCTTGAGCGTCTGGCGGGCCTCGGCCGGCGTCTGGACCGACGCCCCCATGAGCTCCACGATCCGCGCGACCTTCTCGACCAGCTGGGCGTTGGTGGCCAGCACCCCGCGCTCCAGGTACAGGTTGTCCTCGAGGCCGACGCGGACGTGGCCGCCCAACATGACCGACTGTGCCGCCATCGGCATCTGCATGGGGCCAAGGCCGAACGACGTGAACTCGGCCTCGTCGGGGAGCCGGTTCACCATGGCCTGCAGGATCCCGACGTCGAGCGGAGTGCCGTAGGGGATCGACAGGCAGAGTTGGATCCAGTAGGGAGCGTCGATGAGGCCCTCGTGGATCATGGTCTCGGCGAACCAGAGGTTTCCGGTGTCGAAGACCTCGAGTTCGGGACGGACGCCGAGCTCGCGGACCCGCTCGGCCATGATCCGCAGCATGTCGGGGGTCGAGACATACACCTCGTTGTTGTTGCCGAAGTTCAGCGACCCGCAGTCCATCGAACAGATGTCGGGGCGGATGGCCTCGACGTGGGCCAGCCGCTCCAGCCCGCCGACCAGGTCGGTGCCCGCCTGCCAGGCCATCGGGTCGTCGTCGGGGCCGACAACCAGGTCACCGCCCATTCCGGCCGTGAGGTTGATGACCACCTCGTCGTCCTGCTCACGGATCCGCTCGACCACCTCCCGGTAGAGGGCGACGGTCCGGGTGCCCTTGCCGGTCTCCGGATCGCGGACATGGCAGTGCACGATGGCCGCTCCCGCCCTGGCCGCCTCCAGCGCCGAGTCGGCGATCTGCTGTGGCGTCACCGGCACGTGTTCACTGCGCCCGGCGGTGTCGCCGGCACCGGTCACGGCACAGCTGATGATGACGTTCCGATTCATTCCACGCACGGTCATCGTCGAACCTCCACTCCGTGAATCGGCCCCCGGTGCCTGCCAACCGGCCGTCGCCGGCACGAATGCCGCGACACCCCCGGGGTTCCACTCCATTGCCAGCCCGGGGCTTCCTGCGTAGGCTGCCCGACGGTCCGCGAAGGCTACCCCGCCGCCCGCAAACACGTTGCCGGCGCCGGCGTGCCGAAGGAGCAGACGACCATGAAGATCCTCTTTGCCGACGCTCTCCCCGAGGAGTCGATAGACCAGTTACGCGCCCGGGGCGACGAGTGCGAGGTCCGTGCCGGCCTCGGCGCCGACGACCTGCCCGACGCCATCGGCGGCTTCGACGTCCTCGTCGTCCGGAGCACCAGGGTCACCGCCGACACCATCGCCGCCTCCAACCAGTTGGGGCTGATCGTCCGCTCAGGCGCCGGCACCAACACCATCGACATCGAGGCGGCCGCCGACTCCGGCATCTACGTCTGCAACGTGCCCGGCACCAACTCCCTGGCGGTCGCCGAACTCACGATGGGCCTCCTCCTGGCGCTCGACCGGCACATCGCCGACGCCACCGCCGACCTGCGCAACGGCACCTGGAACAAGAAGGCCTACAGCAGTGCCGACGGCGTCCACGGCAAGACCCTCGGCATCATCGGCCTCGGCGAGATCGGCCTGGCCGTCGCCGAGCGGGCCCGCAGCTTCGGCCTGACGGTCCTCGCCGAGCGGAAGCCGGACCGCCGACCCGACGTCGAGGCCCGCATCCGCGCCTCCGGCGTGCGGCTGGTCGACAGCCAGGACGAGTTGGTCCGCACCTCGGACCCGGCCTCGACGTGTTCTGCGACGAGCCCGGCGGCGGAACCGGCGAGTTCACCTCCGCCCTGGCGCAGCACCCCAACGTCGTCGGCACCCACCACATCGGTGCCTCGACCCAGCAGGCCCAGGAGGCCACGGCCGTCGGCACCATCGACGTGATCGAGGCCTACCGGGTTGGCGACCTGCTCAACTGCGTGAACGTCTCCCCGACCCGCACGGGTACGGCCACGATCATCCTGCGCCACTACGACCGGGTCGGCGTGCTGGCCAGCGCCCTCGAGGTGCTGCGGGCCGCTGAGATCAACGTCCAGACGATGGAGAACCGGGTCTTCAAGGGCTCGAACGCCGCCATCGGCATCATCGACGTGATCGGGAGCGTCTCCGAGGACCTCGTCCGCGATCTGGCCGGACTCGAGCACGTCATCCAGGTTCAGGCGTCGGAACGAGACGCATGAGCGCCAGCGAGATCCTCCGGCCCTTTCCCGGGCTGGTGGTGGATCCCGGCTGGGCCGAACGCGTCGTCTCGGGCCCCTACGACGCCTACACCCCTGCCCAGCGGGCCGCCATGGCCGCCCAGAACCCCTACAGCTTCCTGCACGTGACCCGGTCGCAGGAGGACATCCCGCCCGAGCAGCGCGACGACGTCGACGGGCTCGTCGACTACTGCGCCGCCTCGATGCAGCGGCTGTACGACGCCGGCGCATACCTGGCGTACGACGCCCCGACGCTCTTCCTCTACCGGATGGGCATCGACACCCCCGAGGGCCGGCACGAGCAGACGGGGATCATGGGCCTCGTGCCCGTCACCGAGGACGGTGATTGCAGGGTCCTGCGCCACGAGGCCGTCCGACCGGGCCGCACCGACCTGCTGGCACGCCACCTGCTGGCGGTCGGCGCCTCGTCCAGCCCGATCTCGCTCACGTTCCGCTCCGACGACGACCTGGAGGCGGTCATCGCCCGGTGCTGCGAGGGCACACCGGTACTCGACTCCCACCACGAGGGCGTCGACCAGGTGGTCTGGACGCTCGACGGTGCCGCCGCCGACGAGCTGGTCGCTGCGTTCGGACAGCGGACCCTGTACGTCACCGACGGCCACCACCGTCTGGCGGCGTCCGTCGACGCCCGCTCGCGTGTCACCGACCGGCCCGACGACGGCCCGCTGGAGTGGATCCAGGCGGTGCTGTTCGCCGACGAGCAACTCCTCGTCCTGCCCTTCCATCGGCTGGTGGGCGACCGGGCGAGCCGCACCCCTGGCGAGGTGGTCGAGGCCCTCGGGGCCTGCGGGGCCCTCGCCCCCGCTACCGATGCCGCGGCTGCCCGCCCGACCTCGCCCGGCCGTGCCGGCGTGTACGTGGCCGGCGACTGGTGGACGCTGGAGCTGCCCGACGCCGCCGGTGACCGCGCCGTCGACGCCCTGGACGTCTCGCGACTCCAGGACGGCGTCCTCGCACCGGTCTTCGGGATCACCGACCCCGGCAACGACCCGATGATCGACTACGTGCCGGACCCGGTCGGCGTCGAGGCCCTGGTCGAGCGCTGCGACGAGGACGGCCGCATCGGCTTCGTCCTCCACCACACATCGGTAGCCGAGCTCATGGACGTCGCCGACGCCGGCGACCTCATGCCACCCAAGTCCTCCTACTTCGAGCCCAAGCCCCGCTCCGGCGTCTTCGTCCGGCGCCTCGAACGCGAGGGCGCGGTGTCGGGAGCGCCCGGCTCTTGACCCGCAGGCCCGGACACGTGCCGATCGGTGGCAGGATCCGGGTCGACCGCCGATCGACGCAGGGCGCGGCCCGTCCACGGCCGTTGCCGATCGGTGGCAGGATCCGGGCATGAGCCGGCCGGACGTCCACCGTGCGCTGCTCCAGTACCCCCTCGGCGGCGACCGCCAGTGGGTCGCCTTCGACGCGCCGATCGACACCATCCTCGCCGACGAGTTGCGAGACGTCCCCGACGCCATGCGCGCCGCCGAGCGGGCGGCGGCCGATGGCCACTGGGTGGTCGGCATGGTCTCGTACGACGCCGGCCCGGCCTTCGACGAGGCCATCCGCTCGGCCCGGGTCCGCCGCGTGCCCCTGGTCTCGTTCGGGGTGTTCGACGCCCCACTCCCGGCCACCCGGCCGGCGGCCAGTGGCGGCTACCACGTCGGACCGTGGGTGCCGAACCGCTCGCACCCCGCCTACCTGACCTCGATCCGGACGATCCGCGAGCTGATCGCCGCCGGCGAGACGTACCAGGTCAACCACACGCTCCGACTGCGCTCCCCCTTCAGCGGCGACCCGCTCGGCCTGTTCGCCGACCTGGTCCGGGCCCAGCGGGCCGACCATGCCGCCTACCTCGACCTCGGCGACCGGGCGGTGTGCTCGGCCTCGCCCGAGCTGTTCGTACGGAAGCAGGGACGCCGGATCGTGTCGAAGCCCATGAAGGGCACCATCGGCCGGCACCCCGACCCCGAATGGGACGCCCTCGCCGCCCAGCACCTCTCCCGGTCCGAGAAGGACCTGGCCGAGAACACCATGATCGTCGACATGGTCCGCAACGACCTGGGGCGCATTGCCGACCCGGGGTCGGTCCGGGTGACGGCGCTGCACACGGTCGAGACCTACCCCACGGTCCACACCATGACCTCGACGGTCGTGGCCGACACCGACGTCGGCCTCTGCGAGGTCTTCGACGCCCTGTTCCCCGGCGCCTCGATCACCGGCGCCCCCAAGGTCAGGACCTCGGAGATCATCGAGGCGCTGGAGGGTGACGGCCGCGGCGTCTACACGGGCGCCATCGGTGCAGTCGCCCCCGACGGTTCGATGGAATTCAACATCGCCATCCGGACGGTGTGGGTCGACCGCGAGCGCGGGCAGGCCGAGTACGGCGTGGGCGGCGGCATCGTCTGGGACTCCGACCCGCACGAGGAGTGGCGCGAGGTCGAGCACAAGAGCCGCGTACTGGGGCGGGCCCGCTCGGACTTCCGACTCCTGGAGACGATGGCGTGGCGGCCCGGCACCGGCGTCGATCGGCGAGCCCGGCACCTTGCCCGTCTCGCCACGTCCGCCGACCACTTCGACATCGGCCTCGACCTGGTGGCGATCGAGGAACTCCTCGACGGCGTGGCAGCCGACGGGCCCCGTCGGCTCCGGCTTCTGGTGGCGCCCAACGGCCACGCCGAACTGCAGGTCCTCGACCTCCCCGACATCGGGTCCGAACCGTGGCGGGTCCCACTCGACGCGGAGCCGGTCCCGAGCGAGCACGAGTTCCTGTTCCACAAGACCACGGTCCGCGAGGTCTACGACAACGCCGGGCGCCGCTTTCCCGACGCGCCGGACGTGCTGCTCTGGAACGAGGTCGGCGAACTCACCGAGACGACCATCGGCAACCTGGTCCTCGAGTTGGACGGGCGCCTGGTGACGCCACCGGTCTCGTGCGGGCTGCTGCCCGGCACCTTCCGCGCCCACCTCCTCGACGAGGGGACCATCGCCGAACAGGTGCTGCGACGCGAGGACCTGGCACGGGCCACAGCCGCCTGGATGGTCAACGCCGTACGCGGCTGGGTCGAGATCGACGTGGACACCTCGCTGGAGCCCGCGGCAGCCCCCAGCCTGGAACAGCGAGGCTGACCCCGACGGAATCCAGGGAGGGGCCGCCTGGTTCAGCCCCGGCGGCGCCGGACCTCCTCGGTCACGGCGGGGATCACCTGGTGGAGGTCGCCGATCACGGCCCAGTCGGCCCGCGTCACCATGTTGGCTTCGGGGTCGGTGTTGATGGCCAGGATGTGCTTCGAGGCCATGGCGCCGACCCAGTGCTGGATGGCGCCGGAGATGCCGCTGGCGATGTAGACGACCGGCGCGATACGCGTGCCCGTCTGGCCGACCTGGCGGCCTACGGCGCCGAGGCGGTGCACGTGGCCGCACACGACCTGCTCACGGACTACGGCCCCGAGGCGTGGGGCGCCACGCTGGCGCAA
>LULL01000303.1_pt1 | contig 16401 bp, 23 predicted proteins | sample 728161 | NCBI WGS metagenome assembly LULL01 (sample SAMN03860290, study PRJNA289734) | marine metagenome | biome: seawater column; feature: ocean; material: water; isolation source: Red Sea water column Station 149 - depth 500m | place: Saudi Arabia: Red Sea | collected 2011-10-15 | depth 500 m
TTGGCTTGATCAATATCGTTGATTTCAGCTTTAGTCGATGGGCTCATCACAACTTCAGCATTGTCCGATTTTAAACCTGCTGCTGTGAGCGCATCTTGTACATCACCAAAGCTTTCTGGGCTAGTGATGACGAGAATACTATCTTCATCAATCTCGATGTCATCAGCGCCTGCTTCTAAAGCAACTTCCATGACTTTGTCTTCTAAAGAAACATCTTCAAAAGAAATTTCACCACGCTTAGTAAACAGATAGGCTACCGAACCGTTGGTTCCCAAGTTACCATTGGTTTTAGAGAAGCAGTGACGTACGTCAGGCACAGTACGGTTTAAGTTATCTGTCATTGTTTCTACAATAACCGCAACACCGCCCACACCATAACCTTCATAGGTTACTTCTTTTAAATCATCATTGTCTTCACCGCCAGCACCACGTTGAATTGCACGATTGATCGTGTCGCGTGTCATATTGACTGAAAGTGCTTTTTCAACAACAGCACGCAAACGAGGGTTGCTCGCTGCGTCTGGACCGCCTAAACGTGCAGCGGTTACGATCTCACGGATATATTTAGTAAAAACTTTACCGCGACTTGCATCTTGTTTAGCTTTACGATGCTTAATATTGGCCCATTTAGAATGACCCGCCATGGAAGTAACTCCAAAAAATTAAAACTTAAAAAAGTGCACGAATATTAGCATAGCGATGGTTTTGTTGAAAACAGCCATGTTTCATATTCAAAACTTAAAATCACCATCACTTTACAAAGATTGATCGAAAGAATGAGCTTAGCTAATTTTTACATCAATTCCATATTCTGCATAAAGTGATTTAATTTTTTCTAAGTCTTGTTGAAGATCCGTAGGGTAGATTTTCCCTAAAATACCGCCTTTCTTTGTACGAGCATTTGCATACATTAGAATGATAGGCACATTCGCTGCCTTAGCTATATGCCAAAAACCTGTACGGATTGGCTTTCGAGTTTCACCATCTTTGGCACGCGTTGCTTCTGGGGCAATTACAAGATTGAAATTTTCATTTTGATTAAATAAGTCAACCATTTGCGTAACAATATCTTTATTTGCTTTACGATCAACAGGGATGCCACCAAGCTTTTCTAAAATTGGTTTAAGTGGACCTTTAAATAGCTCTTTTTTAATGAGGGTATGAATTTTAAGCTCTAAAATTTCGAATAAAGCTAAAGATAAGATCGTATCTAAGTTTGATGTGTGTTCAAATCCAATAATAACTTGCTTCTTTTCCAAGATGGTTGGATCGACTTTGTACTCCCAACCTGTTGCTTTAAAAATAGATTTTCCTAAAAACTTTTTCATATTCTTTATCATTACAAATGAATTTCAGCAGTTTAATCCGAGTTCTTTATAAAATATATGGCTGAAAATTTAAGATCACAGGAAAATTTGGATGTCTTTAAAATGATTAAAACATGGAAATATTTTCTTTACTCAGCTTGTGAATATTTGGTTTTTTATCTAAATATATGATTTTAAATATTATTTTGGTAATTTTATAAAATCATCTGCTTGTAATTTAAGTTTAATTTGACTAATATCAGGCATCTTTAATCATTAGCATTATGATTAAATTTATTAGGGCCTATAGCTCAGTTGGTTAGAGCAGCGGACTCATAATTAAATAACATAATAAAAATATCCCCATTTGTTACCACTTTTCACCATACATTTTAATCTAAATTTTCAATTTTATTAGCATCTTAGCGAATATTACTGCTTTTCACCACATTTGCCATTAAATCACAATTTCATAAAAGTCTACTCATGGTCTACTCATTGAGTCTACTCACGGTCTACTGGAGATTTAGAGAAAATGAAAGGGGCTGATAGCCCCTTATGCAGTATGAGCGAGCTTGTTTCGATTGATGTATTCAACAACATCAGACTTTTTGTAGTAAATGATCTTATTGCCACTCGGTTTGCAAAATGGAATTCCATCACCACTACAACGTTTGTTTTGAAGCCATGATAAAGACATATCCAGAACAATCGCTACTGTCTTGGGTGGGAATAAGGCTTCACTTTCGGATTCCCAAAATCGTTTTGACTCCGCTAATTTTTCACTGAGTGTCATGCGATCCAATACTGTTAAACGTGGCATTTAATTCTTCTCCTTATCGCATTTGCATGTACCGAATAGGGCGTACGTCAAAGCATTTGGTGCATCAGTCGGTGAAACGTCAGCGATATTTTTGACGTAGACTTTCTTAGCTACGCTGATCTCGCATATATCACCTATGATGGCTTTTACTTTACCTTCCTTTGAAGAGAAGCGTGCAGTTCTAGAAGTTTGGTATGTGGTGGTAAAGCTAACGTCATCGCCAACTTTAATGTTTGAGTGATCTACGGGAATGTATTTATCACAGCTTTCACAGCGGTAATCATAAGCAGCCATGTTCTTATCCTCCAACCACTACGTAGCAAAATTGGATGAATAGCCAAAGTAAAAAGGCGAGTAGGGCAAAGAGGCTAAATTGTTTGAGGTTGATGTATATGACTTTCCAAACGGATGGGTGCAGTTCTGCCGCCGTTGGGTGTTGAAAAAGAATTGGTGTCGTTTGACTGGATATAGGCTTTTGTTTCATACTTATCTCGCTTAATTGCAAAGCCCCGTCTCCGTCCAAAGTGAAGGGGCTTTTTTTGTTGTTAGTAATATGAATGCTACTTTAAGTAGAAAATTTGTCAACTAAAAGTATTGATAATAATTTTATTTTTTTGTTTTTATTAAGAACTAATAACATTAGAATAAAATGTTTTTTCAGTTTAATTATCAATGCTGTTTTATGCGAAAATATAAAGTATTAGACTTATTTGCTGGTGCAGGAGGTATGGCAGAAGGTTTCTTGCAAGCTGGATTTAGTATTCCTTATGCTTCTGACCGAAGTGAACAAGCTGCTCTAACTTATCAATACCGTCATAAGGAACAGTTAGGTTATGATTTAAAATATTTTTGTGGGGATATAGCTAACTTAGCGGATAATAATAATTTAAAAGAATTTCTAGGTAAGGATTTTTATAATATTGATGTAGTGTGCGGAGGCCCCCCATGTCAAGGTTTCAGCATGGCTGGAAAAAGGAATCCAGATGATGTTAGAAATCAATTAGTCAGAAGCTATATAAGTATTTTAAAGCAAGTTCAACCAAAATATTTTGTTATGGAGAATGTAACTGGAATATTATCGGCTAAATTTTTAATGTATGTGGGAGAAAATAATAAATATGAAAATGAATTAGTTATAGATGTTTTGTTAAAGGAGTTTGCAGAGATTGGTTACTCTAATGTTTTTGTCAAAACTTTAGATGCTAGTGATTTTGGAGTACCGCAGCGCCGAAAACGTGTAATTTTTTTAGGTACAAGAGATAATATTTTAAAAGTATTAAAACATCCAAAGCCATTACCACATCCCAAAGTCACTGCTCTAGAGGCTTTATATGATTTGGAACATATAGATAGAGGCGCAAAGCTTGATACCTATACCCATAAAGCTATTTCAGATTATCAAAAAGAATCAAGACGTGGTAGAACTTTAAATTCAATTGGGAAAACCTTAAGAGCAAAAAAATTAAGTAATCATGAAACTAGTAATCATTCTGATTTAATTGTTGAAAGATTCAATTTATTAAAACCAGGAGAGGATTTTAAAAAGGTTTATCAATTGTTATCATTAGAATTGCAAAATAAATTTCAGACTAGGAAGCATAATTGTAGACGTATGCTACCTGATGAACCAGCACCAACAGTTTTAACTTTGCCTGATGATATGGTGCATTATTCTAAAAATAGAATATTGACAGTCCGTGAAATGGCAAGATTACAATCTTTCGATGATAGTTTTGAGTTTTTAGGTAAAAGAACAACAGGTGGTCACAGAAGAAAAAACGAGACTCCTCAATATACTTTAGTTGGGAATGCAGTACCTCCATTGTTATCAAAAGCAATAGCATTGGAAATTAGATTAAATTTAGAGATATTAGATGATGACTGAAGAAATATTACATTTTAAAACTAGTTCTGGGATTAAAAGTGTTGTTGGCAAGGATCTAATAACGGATAAGTTTGTTGCAATTTTTGAGCTAGTTAAAAACTCATACGATGCAAATGCAACTGAGGTGAAAATAACTTTCAAAGAAGATAAAATTATTATAAGGGATAATGGGCATGGGATGAAAAAAGATGATTTAGTTGAAAAATGGCTAAATCTTGCTTTTTCAGATAAAAAAGAAGGAACACAAAATAATGATAGAGCATTTGTTGGTTCAAAGGGTATTGGACGATTTTCAGCCGATCGGTTAGGAAAAAAACTTACTATAATTACGAAAAAAAAAGGTGAAAAGGACTATCATAAGTTAATTGTAGATTGGTCTAAATTTGATTTGGATTTGAAAAAATTATTCGAAACAATTGATGTTGAATATACTTCAAAAAGAATTAAAGAAACTGCTTTTGAAAAATCATTTACACGGTTAGAAATTACTGAGCTAAATGAGATATGGAATCAAGATCAAATCGAAAAAGCCATAGAAAGTTTGAGAAGATTAAAAAACCCTTTTATTCAAGAAGATGGTTTTAAAATTATTGTTATAAATGAACTTGATCTATTTCATGAACCTCAAGTAATTGAAAGTAATATTGCTGAGGTTTTAAAGGGTAAGAGTATAACTATAGAAGCTAATTTTGATAAAAATATAGAAGTTACATTATATGACCGAGGTGATGTAATATATAAAATTCGAGAGGAAAATAATACAATTCTCAAAGATTGTCCGATTAATGTTAGTATTAATTATCTCACATACTCCTCAAAGTTAACTTTTACTAGAAGAATGAAAATAGAACCTGTAAATTATGGTAATGTTTTTATTTATAAAAATAATTTCAGAGTAATGCCGTATGGTGAAAAAGATTTTGATTTGTTTTCTTTAAATGTGAGAAAGACACAAGGGCACAGTAGATATCTTGGTACTAGAGAATTATTGGGTTTTATAGATATAGAAGATAATAAAAACATATTTTTTAAAGAAGCATCTTCTCGAGATTCTGGGTTTGTAAACAATATTTATCTCAAGGAGCTTGAAAGTTTATATTTGGAATATATACATAGACCTCTTGAACATTATGTTCGATTAATTTCATGGGGGGAAATAGAGCTTGAGCATATCGATGGAATAAAAGAAATATCAATTGATGATGTTTCATTAAGCTCCGTAGAAAAATTTAAAAACTACATTTCTAGAAGTAAAAAACTAATTTTTTTCAAAAATGATTTAGATTTTGATGAGTTTAAACCTGAGAAAAAATTAGATAAAATTGCTGAAGTGGTAGTAAGTGATTCTGATAAAAAAATTATAGAACCTATTATTAAAGAACTAAAATCTACTGTTAATCAATATAAGAAGAATCAGGTTCTTAGTGAAAAGAAAGTTGTTGAACAGACAAATGATATTGTTCGCTTAGAGTTGCAAAATCAAAATTTATTAAAAAAGCGATCGGAAAGTTCTTATGGAGAACAACTTAGTCATCATATTACTACTTATACAGATAGACTAGATTGGGTTGTTAACGATTTGAATAAATTCTCAGCTAAATTGGATAATGAGGATTTAAGAGTTGAACTTTTGGATACAATCAGATCAGTTCAAAGAACTAGACATGAACTCTCAATATTTAAGGATATTCTCATTAATAGTGATTTCGATACAAGAGCAAAATTTAAATATAGTTTAAAAGAAATATTGAAATGGTATGCTCTTGAAAAAAAATCCTCAGCTTCTAATTTAAAGATTTTAGTATTAGGAGATTATGATTTAAATATTACATGTAATATTGTTGAGCTTATTTTTACTTTAGATAATTTTTATAATAATGCGTTTGAGCATGGGGCTAAATTTATTGAATTTAATTTTATTAACTTTGATGAGTTGTTAATATCTAGTGATTCAAATATTATATCATTAGAATTAAAAGATAAAATATTTGAATTAGGGTTTTCGACAAAATTGAATGGAACAGGTATAGGTTTGAACCAAATTAAAACATTTTTCAAAAAATCAAGATTTTGTGTTGAATTATTAAATTCCACTAAATTAGTAACATTTAAAGTTTTTAAGGGGGAATTATGAGATTGGATTTTAATGTCATAATTATTGATGACGAGTTGGATGATGATGATAATAACCGATCTATTTTGGAGTATAAAAATATTGTAGAGCAGAGATTAAAGCTTAAGGGTTTTAATCCAAATGTTGAGATGTACTCACATCCTGATCAAGTTATAGGTTTTTCTTTATCAAAGAAAAAAAGAATAGATCTTTATATTAGTGATAATAATTTGGGTGAACTAGATGGCCAGAAAGAGATTAAAGAGGGGATAGATTTATATTTAAAATTAAAGAAACAATTTCATTGTGATTTTTTACTTTATACGAGGTCTAATAAGCAATCAATTATTCAAAAATTGATAAATGATTTGAATTATGAGCAAGACCCTAATTTATTCACTAAATTTTCTTTTGTTAGTAGAAATAATAAGAATGAATGGCATGATTTTACTTATGAACTAATTAATCGTATTGTAAAAATTCGAGAGGAATTTAATAATTTAAGAGGCTTATTTGCGGCAAAAATATCGAAAATTCATCTTTTTCTAAAAGGGAAAAATGGAATTTCAAGTGATTCTGATATTGATTTTATTGAGATTTTATCAACTTCTCTCGATAATGGAGTAATTGATGTTAATCAGTGGCAGCGTTTAACTAAAATAAGATATATGCGTAATGCTTTATTACATAATGATGAGGTATATGATACTGATAGTGACTGTTATAAATTAAAGTATCTTGAACTAAGATTTACATCTGATAGAAAATACGTAACAACTGAGTGTTGGTTGACGGAATCATCTACTAACTATGCTCAGCTTAGAAGTCAACTTGATCATATTGAAAAAGATATTTTTAAATAATTATTGAAGTTAGGTGAAATAATTTATTTCACCTAACTAATTAAACATCCCTATACAACCCCACAACTTTTCCAACCAATTTGCATCCTTCACGAAGCTCCATGATTTTTTCAAGCCATTTCGGGTTTAAGGGTTCTAAATACATACCGTTGCTTTCTACGATCAATTTCTTGAACGTTGCTTCTGTTTCCCCGTCGCATGCAACGATAACCAAATCACCTGTTTTTAAATCACTTATTTGAAAGTCAGGATTTACATAAATTTTGTCATGTGGTCTAAAGTCTGGAAGCATTGATTCGCCAACAACTTCTAAACCATAGCCATGTTTTCCACATTTTGGATTCGGCGGTAACCACTCTTCAAATTGTGTTCCTGCTGGTACACCTTCCGCAGAAGTCCAAGTACCTGCCTGTACCCACGAAATTACTGGTACTAATCGACCTGCCACAGGAAAGGGGTTTGAAACATTTGTATCAAGACCTGTTCCATGATCTAAGTAGCTAATATCAACATTAAATTTTTCAGCCAATATCTGCATTTTTTCTTCGCGTGGTTTTGCAACTCCAAGCGTATATCTACGAGCCATTTCGTAAGTGACTTCGATTGCATCTTTCAACTGATTTACAGTTTTTATAGGCGAGTCGTCTTTATCCATAAGACTTTTTAGCCTAGATGCAAAATTATGATATTTAGCTGTTTGCACGTTGGATTTCTTTCCATTTTCTACCACAGGTAGAATATTACCTCGTATTTTAAGTTGCACCAATTCTATTTTAGGTAGTATATTATTTTCTACTTTAAGTAGTGTTAATGGTCGCATAATGTCATCTCCAAAGGTTGCTTTAGAAAAAGCTATAAAAATAGCAGGCAGTAAGTCGGCATTAGCCCGCAGTTTAGGTATTACGCCGTGGGCTTTAAGTAAATGGAATTTCAATAGAATTCCTGAAGAACGTTGCTTATCAATTGAAGAATTAACCAATCAGCAAGTTAAAGCAGAGCATTTAAGACCTGATATCAATTGGGTATTCGTTCGTTCTACTAAAAATAGTAATAAAGCACCCATCGAATAAAAACGTTCAAAGGAACTCGATATGAACATATTAGATGCTGCTTATAACACTGTGCATGACTACAAAGGCGGCGCATCGGCACTTGCTCCACGTATGGGCATCAAAAGTCCCGCCGTACTCAATAGCAAAGTCAATCCAAACACAGACACCCATCACTTGACGCTACTTGAAGCCTCAAAACTGATGGCACTCACCAACGACTACCGAATACTGCAAAGCCTCAATGCCCAACACGGCAAAGTGGCGATCAACCTGCCTGACATACCCGAAAGCCGAGACACCGCATTAACCGATCTCGTCCTGACCTTTGGAATGAAAGGCGGAAGCGTCTACACGCTATTTAAAGAAATGATGGCAGACGGACGCATCACACGCGGGGAAGCTATAGATATGTCTAGGGTGATCCACCGACTCCACGAAATATTGGCAGAACTCGATACGCAGATACACCAGTGTGTAGACGATAAAAAAGAGGTAACCCCATGAGCTTAGATGCAACGATTTGGGCTTGGAAAGCGGAAGTAGAAAGTTCCACACAACGCCTCATATTACTTTCACTTGCAGACCGTGCAGGCGAAGACCACAAATGCTACCCAAGCATTATGCGTATGGTCAAAGACACCAAGATGAATCGAAAAACCATCATCAAAGTATTAGACGACCTAGAACAAAAAGCCCTGATTAAATTTACTGGCAGCATTGTTGGCAACGGCGTAAAAGTTTACCAACTACTCGGTGTGGTCGGTCGAGAAGATGAAACAACCAGTACCAAAAAGGGGACTAGTGGTAAAAATGGTACTAGTACCAATTTAGGTACAGGTTCCAATATTGGTACTAGTACCGAAAACGGAACAAGTACCAGTACCGAAAACGGTACCGAGACCAGTACCGAAATTGGGACACAGAATCTCCCAAGGAATCTTCCAATAGAATCTAAAAATAAAAAAGACTGGCTTTGCTTGAAAAAACTTCGTGAAGAAATTTCATTGGCGGATGACAGCATCGAAGCAGAAACCATCTTGAACGCAAAATGGGCTGAACGAGAAAAATGTGCATTCGAGATTTACAACCAAGACAAATCCATTTGCGATGCACTGATGAATTTTCACTTTGCCGATTGGTTGCTCAACGCCTACCGAAGCAAATATTCAAACCCTGAAAAAACGGGGTACAGCAATACCACTGCATCCGAAAATCCAAAGCAGCTTAGCGACAAACAAATTGCGAGCTTTGCTCAGAAACTTGCACATCATCCTGAATTTTCGAGCAAGTACAGCGAACCGGGTGAATCATTTGAAAAACTGACTGCAAGGATCGCCGTGAAACTACAAAACCCAACCCAAGCCAAAAAATGGGAAGGCTACCTGAAGCAAGTCGGATTTAGCGGCAACTTGAAGGAGGCAGCATGATTCCTGAGGGCACAACACACATCGAAAACGATGGAACATTTTGGCAAAACCACAACGGCACATGGTCTTACTGGAGCGACGTGTTTGGTTGGTGTGGATACATCGGTTTGGTAAATCAAATGTTCTTGAATAACAAAAACGAGTTAGGGGTGATGCAAGCATGAAAATCTTGATCGGGATAGATACTGGAGTGAATACAGGTTTCGCCGTAGCTGCAGACCGAGGCAACGGCGGAGAGCTTGAACAAGTGGAAAGCCTATCTATCACACAAGCCATGACCAAAGTGCAAAAGTACATTGGCATATGGGGAGCACAAAACGTTTGCTTGTATATCGAAGATGCTAGAAAGCGTACTTGGTTTACAGGTGGACGAGAAAAAGCTCAAGGCGTTGGATCTGTAAAACGAGACGCTCAGATTTGGGAAGATTGGTGCAAAGAGCAGGGCTACACCTACAAGATGATTCACCCAGCAGCCAATGCCACTAAAAAGCAAGCGACAGACTTTATCCGAATGACAGGTTGGAAAGGTCGAACCAATGAACATGCGCGTGATGCGGCCATGTTGGTATTTAAACGATTTGCGAAGTTTTGAGGAAAAGAGAATGAATGCTGCAGTAGTAAACCAACATATCTTGCAAAGTGTGGATTGGGCTCGTTTTGATTTGGAAGGCTGGCTCTACCAGTTCGGTGCTTGGATGTTATCAGCAATCGGGACGTGTGGACGTATTGTTAATCCGATTGCAATAGCGATGGACAGTGCAGCCAAAGCGAGAAAGTATAAGAAGCTCTCTAAAAAGGAACAGCAACAGATCATTGTTGATTATCTCACAGGGGACTTTGAACCACCTAAAATCAAGAACAGCCGCATAAGTTGTCAAATCAATGACAATGAAGCTCGCGCCGTACAACGTTTAATATTAGATATGTTCGGTCAGTCTGAGATCATGAATGATTGGATGGATGCAATCATCGACCGTTACTTTTATGGCAACTCATGGGCTGAGATGGTGACAGATGAACGCAGTCAGATGGATGCACGTATGGATGTTAAGTGTGGCTTGGCTGCGTTGCATTGTCGGTATGGGTTTATAGCATTTTAGCTTAAAATTAAAACTTGCTTGGTTTAATTTAGCTATTTAATTTATGATTCTATTATTAGTGCTTGAAAGTATAGTTAGACAAAAATGATTGAGTTATCCTGGGCTTTTTTGGGAAGTGTTATCACTGTAATTGTTGGATGGGTAATTTCCTTTTTTAAAATTAGAAAAGATGAAAGAATTATACAGATAGAAAATATTACAAAAGAGCGCAAAGAGTGGCGTATATGTTAGAAAGTGGTTAGAAAAATTAAGCGCATCTGATATACAAACTTTAAGTAACGAAAAAAAAATTCAAATAAGATCGCAGCTTATCTCAAGAATTAATCTAAAAGATAGATATGATTTAGGCATTTTAGAATCACTAGATAAAATTTTAGAATTAGAAGATTGTGATCAGGGTCTTATGATAGACTTAAAGAAAGACCTTCAAATAAAGATATCTTTGTTACTAAAACATGATTGGGAACGAGTAAAAAATGAGACTAATCCTTTTTATAAGAAAGGAAAAACAGAAGAGGAATTGCTAGAAATTAGAGATTTTTATGAAATTTTAACTAAAAATAAAACTATACCTGATGATTTATCAAAGACCAATAATAATATTAGTAATGATAACTTTGATACAGAAATGACAAAAGAGTTATGTACTCAAGTTACACTTTTCCCCTTGTTTGCTTCGGTCATAATAATTTTTCATATAGTTGAAAAAAATTATCAGTTTAATTTTGATGAAAAGTTCTTTCATTGGTTATTTATTTTTATTTTAAATTTTGTTTTTGCTGTATTGTTTTCAGGTATTTTGGATAGAAAGGATTCTAAATATTGGTTGAAATTTAATGTTTACCTAATACTTATTTTGGGTGTCATCTTGTTTTCATCTTTATTAATTCTTAATGATTTGAACTTGAGAGGTTTGGATGCTAGTTTTATTATAATGACTTCAATAGTTGCAAGTGTCTATACAGTTGTCGCTTTTCGTTCATTAAACACTTTCTTTAAAAAATTAACAAACTACAGACATCGTCTGTTCGCAGTAGGGATGATTGTAGCAATTGAATTTTTTATTATTATAACAGCATTTAGCTTATAAACAGTTTAAATAATGTATACTTTAAATTAGTTTTATTTAATTTGAATCATGTTTAGCTAAGCAGTTTTTTACTTTGTTAATGCACTAAATAGGAACTAAGATGGCTACATGGCTTGATGATGTTACTCATGGGTTAGAAAGTATTGGTGGGGTAGGAACCTTGTCTCAAATCTATGAGGCTATTAGTTTGATTAGACCTTTACCTCATCCTCCAAGTTTTACTGCAATTATCAGACGTACACTAGAAAGTAATTCATCAGACTCAGAAGCATTCAATAATAAAAGTGATTTATTTTATTCTGTAGATGGTATTGGTGGGGGAGTATGGGGGCTTAGATCTTATTTAGCTGATACTCCTAAAGCCATAGATATAGAATTTGATTTACCAAGTGGGAATCTTGAACCACAAAGAGCAGCTTCCACAACGTATCGAATTTTAAGAGATACATTATTGGCAAGAAAAATAAAAAAAATATATGAGCACAAATGTCAGATCTGTAGTTTAAGGATTAAGCTTGATAATGATAAATATTATTCAGAAGCTCATCACATTATTCCATTAGGTAAACAGCATAAAGGTAGTGACATATCAGAAAATATTATCGTTTTATGCCCTAACCACCATGTAATGATGGATTATGGATTACTTAAAATTGAAATAGATAAGTTATATGTTCATCCAAAGCACAAGCTTAGTGAAATAAGTATTGATTACCATAACTCTAAAATATATAAAGGTGGAGATAGAGACTTAAGCTTAAGGTGATTTTATGAAATTTAAAGGAATACTTGACTACCGCGATGGGTCTTCGGATTATATATCTGTAGTTGAATTTATATTCAGAGAAAATCACTCAATAGCATTTGAATTGAAATCCACTTGGTCTGATCAAGGCTTTTGGATCTTTCAAGGAGTTGCCATGTATAAATCAAAAAATCAATATAATTTAGAGAGAGTAAGGGGTAAATTAGCCCTAGATAAGAGTATTGAAGATAGAAACTTGGCAGATATAATGTTTAATATTAATTCAATCGATAATAACCACAAGGAGATAGATGTTAGTGGTTCTATTACTTTTGGTGGCGATATCTATCCTTTTGATGGGTTGTTGGAGGAGCATAACTATTAATGGATAAAAATATAGATATCATTTAATTGATATGTTGACCTTGTACAAAGGGTATGGCATATTTCTGCTCTAGTGAGCGAAGTTATGGTAGTTCACTCGATTATTAAAAGCTCATCGAATGGTGAGCTTTTTTCTTGTAAGAGAGTAGTTTATCGAATAGTAGGTAAATTTAATACTTAGATATTACTATTTATAATTAGACTAATTTATTAAGTGCTAAGTAAATATACATGATAACAACAGCAAGACCTAATCACACATCATCTTTTGGTGGAAGCGGTGATGAACGTAACCAAAAAGAAAAATTTATAGATTATTGTGAGTCGAAATATTTCGCGTCTAGTCACTACTCTTATTACTCGAGGAAAATGTCTAAATCGGAATTAACTGAAACTGAATTAGTAGAAAAGCAGAAATGTGAAGACGCAATAAATGAGAAATTTACGACTGAGGACTATTTTTCCATAGGTTTAATTCTTATTCCATTTTTATTTTTTTCGATTTGCAATATGAAAGGATATCTTTCAGTAAAAAAATTTGAACGAAAAACAGGTAAGAAAGCTGACATGTCTATTGAGATGGTATCTATATCTTCGCTCTCATTTGTTTTAACTGCCTTTCTCTGGATGATACTCTATATCATGTACTATGCATATCTTTATCATAAGTATCCATATTGAGAATAGTTCTGAAAGGAGCTTTCCTTTAAATTTGCCGAACGGATTACGGCGCATGAAGCCCTGCCAACACATCAGTTATTGGCGGGGCTTTTTATTTTCTAGATATAACCGTTATTGATCTGAATGTTGACCTAATGATCAAATTTTAATTTATATTCTTATTTCATAAAAATAAGGTGTAAAGAATGAGAAAGTTATTATTAACCATGTTAATTGGAGCTACCAGCGCAGCAAGTTGGGGAGCTTCTTGTAATTATAATTTCAATGCGACACAGGCTCAAATTGATGCTTATAACAGTACGCATACAAGAAAAAGAGCTTTAATGACAACCATTGATACGGTAAATCAAAAAGGGACATCTGTTATACAGTTAATAGGAAATCCTACTATTGATCAGGTGCTTGCTTCCTCTGGGACAATGAATGATATTGCAGACAAAAGCGTAGTTACAAATGGTGTGATTGCATTTGAGACCGAAATTGACACTTCTCAACTACAAAGCTTACTTGGTGGAACTGCTCAAGAAACTCAACAAATGGGTTTTGTTGTAGTAGGTAGTTCTTCGGCAGGCCAAGAGATTGGTATAAACTTAGCTCAATCAGTAATTAATAATACTCCATCAATGGCAGATGGTAACTATCTAACTATTATTGGAGGTTCTTTCAATAATGCAAATGGGCAAACTACATTTAAGGATTTAGACCCTAGAAGTTTTACTATTCAAGTTCCATCATCAGGTAAGGTTAGATTTGGTGTGTATGTTAATCAGCAATCGAAACAGATTGGTTTTATTGTAAATGGTGTCAATTATGGCTACATGAATGTAGTGGCTAATAATCCAATAACCAAAATAGGATTTTTTGCAGAATCTCAATCTGCACCATACTCTTCATCTAATTTTATTGGCAAGTCAGTAACGCTAAAGTTGATTACGGACAGTGTTCAATTCACACAGACATACCCATCTGGTTCAACAGATATATGTGGGAACTCAATATAGGTTTAAGTACGATTAAACCTCCTTCGGGAGGTTTTCTTTTAGGCTCTGCTTCAGTGGTTTTTTACTTTATGTGTTAAGCTGTAATTCAAAATTTCTTGGAATGCTGATGAATATGAAAGTGCATTTAATAAAAAGTTTATTAGTTTTGAGTTTTGTTTCATTTCAGGCATATCCAAATTCAAAATTAGAGTTTTTTAATGAGTTCCGTGTACTTTCTAATGCGCGTCAAGATGCTATCAATAGATTTGATGCATTAGGAATACTTTCCGAAGAAAGACAACTTACCTTTAAAGAAGAATTGGAGCTTACAAATTCAATATGTGATATTGCTAACGTAAATGACCAGATTAAAAAAATATTTAATGATAATTTTGAACAATCTCAAGAATTGCTAAAAGAGATTACCACTCGTGAACAAATGAATCAGGAATTCGATAAAGAAAATCAGTCTTATCTTGATGTTGTTAAACAGGTAAAAGGTACACCCTACGAGTGCGACAAACAGAATTATAAAAAGTTGCTGTGATAGTCTTAATGTTTAATAGCCACTTTTATGGTGGTTTTTTATGAGTGAAAATTATGGAATCTTAGTTGCCGAAAGCTAAACAAAACTATTTATAGGCCGAAAAGCAATAAAAGAATATGATAGGGAGTGGAGGTTTTTTTTAAAGTTATATAAAATTTATTCATTCCAATGATCTGTAATGAGCTATACATTTGATGTTTAGGATACTATTGTTTTTTATTAGTTTAGTGGTTTTCAGTTCTGTATGCAGTGCCGATGATTTTTTCGAAAAAAAACCATCTATTTTAATTGTTAAAGAAGATAACTTTCATAATAAGACTGATAGCAATGAGAGTGTGGATTTTTTTGAGATATCAAATCAACTAAAAACAAAATGGGCAAATCAAAACTATAATTATATGACACAAAGAATTGAAGATGTATTTCAAACATCCGGTATGAGCGCTTATGATAAAACTCAATATAATGCACAAAATAAAACTTTAAATAATAAGCCTTATTTGAAGCTCATTGAGACTACACCTGATAAAGGAGTAATTTCACAAGAAGAATATCAACAGCAAATAGAGCAAAGTAGAAAAAAGGAAATAGATGATAGAGATCTACTATACTTCTTGGACAAGTATTTTCAGAAGTAGGTTATCATCAGCCAACAGAACAACAATAAAATAGTTTATTGAAATTGATTTTCAAAAATACGCCCACTTCGGTGGGTTTTTTTATGCCTGAAGATTGAGGTGAAACAGAATGAGCAGACCTTGCAGAGAGTTTGGATGTCCAAACCTAGTCAAATCAAGAAGCCAAAAAGGCTTCTGTGATGATCATGCAGATAAGCGCAGCAACTGGAACAAACGACCACAACGATCAGGCTCAACCACAGAACGAGGCTATGGTCATGCTTGGCGCAAGCTCAGAGAACGAGTGCTGAAAAGAGATAACTATCTTTGCGTAAAGCACTTCGCAATCGGTGAAGTTGTGATGGCCACTGATGTCGATCATATCGTTTCAAAGGAACAAGGTGGCACAGATGATATGGAAAACCTGCAATCACTTTGCTCGCCGTGTCACAAAGAAAAGACAGCGCGAGAAGACAGCAAAACCTCGCTGTGATGGGAGGGGGATACAAAAAGTTCAGAAATTTACTCTGAAATGACCGCCCCCTAAGTCACATTTTTACGTGCGCGAAATTAAAAAATTAGGGTATTGACAAATGAGTGGAGTTGCGACTGTTCCAGGGCGAGGTAGAAAGCCAAAACCTCAAGAGACAAAAAAGGCATCAGGGAACAAAGGGAAGCGACCACTTAATGAATAGCCACCAAAAATTTAGACACACATAGCCCGATTGAAATGGGCTTTTTCATACTCTAATGGAGAACGTTGACCATTAGAACCATGTCTGCGTTT
>LULL01000320.1_pt1 | contig 16256 bp, 12 predicted proteins | sample 728161 | NCBI WGS metagenome assembly LULL01 (sample SAMN03860290, study PRJNA289734) | marine metagenome | biome: seawater column; feature: ocean; material: water; isolation source: Red Sea water column Station 149 - depth 500m | place: Saudi Arabia: Red Sea | collected 2011-10-15 | depth 500 m
AGAACGAGGATCTTGTCCCTTACACCGTGCTGGGCCAATCCATTGAGGCGGGGACAATTCTGGACAAGCCTGTCTTGCTGGACATCACTGTCAGCATACTCGATTTGAACGATATCCGAAACCAACTCAGCGACACCAACAAGCGAGAGTGACTTACAGCAACGAACTAATCCGGAAACTGATACATTTCGGATCGGCTCTCTTCCCCGTCGCCTACGACCATGTTCTATCGAGGGAGCAGATGCTCTGGCTCCTCGGCGGACTGAGCGCCCTGTTTCTGCTCGGTGAGTTGATGCGGTTGAACGTCGAGGCTGCGAAACGCATTTTTCGAACAATTTTTGGGCCGATCGTCCGACCTTCAGAAGAGCACAAACTTACCGGCGCAACGTCGGTCTTTATTTCGGGCTTTCTGACCGTCTTGATTTTCGAAAAGAACGTGGCGGTCTTTGCAATGCTCACCCTTTCACTGGCGGATGCGACGGCGGCACTCATCGGCCGAAAGTGGGGCAACCGGGATATTTTCGGCAAGACGCTTGAGGGGACTGCGACATTTTTGATCGTGGCGATGATTCTTGCCGTTACTCTCCCGGGCCTTCCTCGGGCCGGCGCGGTGGTCGCTGCGGTGATTGCCACCGTGGTCGAACTGCTCCCTTCTCCTATTGATGACAATCTGATGGTGCCTCTGTCCGCGGCCACGACACTCTCTTTCTTTCATCTGGTGGCGTGAGTTTTCTGGCGCCATCCATACTGTGGGGTCTGCTGGCGGCAACGATCCCTCTGCTGATTCATCTGATCAGCACACGGAGAACTCAGCAGATTGACTTCAGCACCGTCCGATTCATCAAGGAATTGGAGCACGACACGATCCGAAAACTGAAGCTTCGTCAGATCCTTCTTCTGATTCTCAGAACTAGCGCCATTATACTGCTGGTAGTAGCCTTCGCGCGGCCTGTCAAAATGGGTTACTTTCCGCTGTCGGGAGCGGTGGGACAGTCCACGAGGATCGCCGTCCTTTTTGATAACTCAGCCACCATGGATGGGCGAGTGGAAGGGACATCACTTCTCCAGAGATCAAGAAATCTGGCTCTCTCTCTCCTGAGTAATCTCGAGGGGGATTTCACTCTTGATGCATATCAGACTTCGCCATTTCGCCGGCTCGCGTCCGAAACGATAAACTCCAAACAGCGGCTTCGAGAGATATTCGAATCGATCCGACCGACGTCCAGCCCCGACAATCTCTGGACGGCCATAGATTCAGTCGTCGCCCGGTCAGATCAGGAAGAGGCGCTCTCCGGCCCATCGGCCAATCGGGAACTCTATATCTTCAGCGACTTTCCCACGACGGTTCCGAGAGAGTGGCAGATATCATCACAGAACGATTGGCGGCTCTATCTCTTTCCCCAGCCGCCTCTTGCCAATAATTTGAACGTCAAGAGCGCCGGGGTCTCCTCACTGCTCAAGATGCCCAACCAGCTTCTAACCGTCGAAACTCTTATCTCCAGCTCCGGTGATGACATCAAGAAGGATGTGCCTGTCCAGCTCTTTTTCGATGAATCTCGGACGGGACAGGTCGTCTCTGACTTTGACCCTTCAGATGACAAGAATTTCCTCTTTCAGGCTTTTGCCGGACAACCGGGAATCGTTCACGGAGCTGTGGAAATTCCCGAGGACGATTTCCCCCACGACGATACGCGCCACTTTCAGTTCAGGATGACGGATGAAATCCGGTGCATCCTCCTCCATCCCGGCGATGACGATGGATCAATCCTGACAATAGCGCTGAGAGCGCTGAATGAGTCGACTCAAGTCGTGGAAGTTGAAAAACAGGTTTTTGGCACGGTTGGCGCCAGTTTGCTGGGAGGCAAGGATGTGGCTCTTCTGCTCAATCCTTCGGAACTGACCTTACGAGAGTCGGAGGCTCTGGAAGAGTTTCTTGGGGACGGCGGCTCGGCGGTGATCTTTCTCGGAGATACAGTTGCTGGACGATCCCACGGATGGCTCGAGGAGAGTGGCATCGGAACCTTCGGGGGGGTGAACCGATTGGAGAACGAGAACTTTTTCACGGTGGAGAAAATTGCAACTAAGCATCCCCTCTTTTCCGAATTTCCCGCTTCCGATCTTGAAGAAGAAATGCCTCAGGTTTTTGCCCATACGACCATCTCCGATCTCGGTCGAGCGAAAGTACTCCTCTCTCTTTCCAACGGCGAGCCATTGCTGATAGAGAAAGAGATCGGCTCAGGCCGTATACTGATGTTTACTGCACTCCCTGATCTCAAGTGGACCGATCTGCCAGTGAGGGGAATCTTTGTACCGCTTCTTCACCGTATGCTTATCTACCTCACCGCCGAAGTGTCGGACGATCTTGAAGCTACCGTTGGGAAGTCGCTGATCCTGCCTATTCCGCGGGAAGATCTTTCGAAGGAGATTATCGTCACCTCACCCGAGGGCGTAGAGTCCAAAGTTGTCCCCGATTATGTCAGGGAGCAGATTCTGATCGAGAAGATCGAGTCCGTCGGAGTTTATTCTGTGACGCTCGGGGGAGAGCCGTTCACATCATTTGTGGCAAATCTCGACGCCGCCGAAGATCCTTATCGGCGACTGACGGCCGCTCAATTGGGCGATCTATTCAGCGCTGAGACAGCGAGGATCGTCTCGGCTGAAGAGGATGCGGTGACTGCAGTAAACGAAGCACGGCGCGGAACCGAACTGTGGCATCTCTTCCTCGTTGGTGCATTTGTCCTGTTAGGCGCCGAAACGTGGATCGGAAGGATCAGAGAGGCGTAGTGTCTCTGAATCATCAGCAGACCGTCTACGAAAGGGCTATCCTTGTCGGTGTTGCCACGGCGGGGCTGTCGCGAGATGTTGTGGAGGAACACCTTGATGAGCTTCAACTGCTGGCGGAGACTGCCGGCGCCGAATCAGTGGGGCGCTTCAGTCAGAGTGTCGCCCGGATCAGTCCGAAGTACTTTATAGGCAAGGGGAAGGCCGAGCAGATCGTCCAACAGGCGAAGGCGCTGGATGCGAGCCTCATCATTTTTGATGACGAACTGTCGCCCACTCAGGTAAGGAACTACCACAAACTGGCAGAGTCCGTCAAGGTGATTGACCGCACCGCCCTCATCCTCGATATATTTACTCAGCACGCCCGCACACGAGAGGCGAAGACACAGGTGGAACTTGCCCGTCTCCAATATATGCTGCCTCGCCTGACGCGAATGTGGACCCACCTCGAACGACAGATGGGAGGGATCGGCACCCGCGCCGGCGCCGGAGAAACTCAGATAGAGGTGGACCGACGGTTAGTCAGGGACCGAATTGCAAAACTGAAAAGTGAGCAAAATGCCAAAATCAACAGCAGCATTCTGAAAAGTAACCACAGATTTAATTTGCAGAGTAAAGATATTATCAAACTTGATTCCCTTAAAGCAAAACAGGAAACCGAGAAGGTTGATGATCAATTTGAGGAAGACTTAATTCAATTGAAAAAAAAGCTGTCTGATAAGAAGTTTATATATGACTTTCATTTGGAAGAGTTGGTTGCATTGACCGGAAAAGAGGAATTAAGACAACAGTTTGGTGCCTCAAATTATACATCAGCCATCTTAGAGGATTTGAACCTGATCGAGAATGGAATAGAAAACCTTGAACTCTACACAAATAAAATTGCTTTGAATTCCATTGAGAAGATGACATCCGCTCCTGCTGCAAAAAAAAATATTTCTAATCTGATCAACGCCTTCAATGATTTTAAAAACATAAGAAAAAGAATAATTTTTAGAATAAGGTCAAAAAGAGGTTTAATTGCGGGAAAACCTGAATATGAAAAATTCATGCAGAAAATGATGGGAGGTGAAGCTGATCGAGAAGAAGGTTACGAGAAAAAAGAATTCCTTAGTGTTAATTTGTATCATCGGCTGAATAAATTGATCACTAAACTGGATGAAATAGTAAGCGCTTCTCAAGCAGATGGAGAAAAAAGTGGATCATCTGAGACAATTGACTTTGAAAAGCTGTTCAAAAAATATGAATTGATTAATGGAGAATTGGCCGTGATAGTCAATGAAACTGAGACTAAGAATAACACCGACTTATTTATAAAGTTAGACAAACTTTTTCGGGAGACTTTCAACATCGTAAAAAAATCCGGACTGCTGGTAGTAGAAAGCGAATTACTGGCAGACAGTTATTCCGAATTAAACCTTGGGCTGTCCATAATCCTAAATGATATCAATTCTGTAATCAAAAAAGATATGGATACAATCAATGCCAGTGTGATAGGCGAAGCAGGTACCTTCATTTGGGTTGTAATGGTCATTACAGTCATTGGACTGTTGGTCAGTCTGCTGTTTGGATTTCTCGTCAGAAGATCGATCACAGAGCCTGTAAATGATCTGGTGGATATGTCCAAGGATATTGCACAAGGCGAGGGTGACCTGACAAAAAGAATAGTCGTTGCAGGCAAGGATGAGCTGGGAGATCTATCAAACTTTTTCAACCAATTTCTTCAGCGTTTGAACAACCTTGTGATTAAAATAAAGAAACACGCGGCAAATATCACTGTCTCCTCGCAGGAGATGGCTTCTGGAAATCAGGACCTTTCCTCACGTACCCATCAGCAGAGCTCATCTTTGGAGGAAACTGCGACTTCAATGGAAGAGATCAACAGCATTGTTCAGAATAACGCTGAAGACGCGAAAAACGCCAATGAAATTACAAAAAAAGCTCAGCAATCAGTTGTTACCAGCAAGACTGAACTGCTTGAAACGGTTAATAGTTCCATAGAAACAAACCAGGAAATGCTCCAGAATCTCCAGAATACCAATACAAGTGTGGTAGATGCGATGAGTGAGATCATGGAGAGTTCAAAGAAAATCGAGGGAATCATCACCTTGATGAACGATATTGCTTTCCAGACAAACCTGCTTGCCCTCAATGCTTCAGTTGAAGCGGCACGCGCCGGAGAGCATGGCAAGGGTTTTGCGGTGGTGGCCTCTGAAGTGCGTAAACTTGCACATCGTTCTGCTAAAGCATCCAAGGAAATTGGAGAATTGATTCAAACCAGCCTGGAGCACATCAATTCAGGGCAGAATCTTGTTAAGGACGGGGAATCGGTGATGGATGAAATGAGGACAAAAATAGATACCATGCTCAACAACTTAAAGACTGAAAGTGACACAAATCTTAACGGAATCCTGCAGTCTGTAAAGGAGGTTTCAGAAGTCATGGAGAACATTAAGGTTGCTTCACAGGAACAGGCAGAAGGAGTGGATCAGATCAACAGGGCAATTGCGGACATGGACCGCATCACTCAGGAGAATTCTGCACTGGTTGAACAAAATGCTACTGCAAGTCAGCACATGGCTGAAGAAGCGGAAAACCTGCAGACTCTGCTTAATATGTTCAGAGTTGAAGGAGAAGATTCTAAAGTCATTCAGCAGGAAAATAATGAACTTGAAGCAATTCAGGATGAAGTAATTCAAATCCCTGAAACAACTGAAACTGAAACTGAACCAGTGCAGTCAGAAAACAAAGAAAGTAAATCCTTACCTCCTTTTAAGTGAAAACATTTTGAAACCTCTCTTCAATCCTGCTTCAAAAAAATGAATCTTCATACAAAACCAGGTTTCTCCCACAGGACTAAGCTTGAGTCTGTTCGAGAGCCGACTGATGAAGAATTTGAACTCTTCAGAAAACTTGTTCTGACTAAACTTGGATTAAACTGGGGCAGTGAAAAGAAATATCTGCTTTATTCACGTCTGCAGAAAAGGCTTCAGCATCTTAAATTGAGTACATTTCAGAATTACTTCAATTATATCCATAAAGAAAAAAACGGAAGTGAACTGCAGCATCTTTATAATGCAGTCACCACTACCAAAAGCGGATTTTACAGGGAGAAACAGCATTTTGAATTCCTGCGGCGGGAGATCTTACCGGAACTGAAAGAGCGAATGCTCCGCAATCGTTTGAAGCTGCGTTTCTGGAGTGCCGGCTGTGCAAGTGGTGAGGAAGCATTTAACCTGGCAATGGAAGCACATGATTTTCTTGGCACCGGATTAATATCCAATGGAGGATTGAGGATTCTGGCATCGGATGTCAACACTGAGGTTCTGGATTCTGCCTTAAAGGGGAATTATACAGCTGAACAGATCAATAACGTACCAGACGAGATGAAAAAACGTTTTTTTGTTTCAGGGGCAAATCAACAAAATGATGAGCAAACCATAAGGACTGACATACGGAAATGTATAGAGTTTCGTCATTTCAACCTGATGGCTTCAGAATATCCTATTGCCACAAAATTCCAACTGATTTTCTGTAGAAACCTACTTTACTACCTGCACCCTGAGATAAGAGAATTGCTGTTAAAAAAGCTGGTGGATCACCTTGATGAGAAGGGCTGGCTTGTTTTGGGCGTTACCGAATCGGGCTACAACGTAGAAGGACTGCAAAAACACTCTTTCTCAACATATCGTAAAATCTGATGGAAATTCTGCTGGAAGGTACCGGATTAACTGTGAAAGGAAACTGCCTTATTCAGGAACTGCAGCCATTGGTTAAGTCTCTGCTTGAATTGGTGGAATCTGACCGAAGCAGCGTTCAGCTTGATTTGGCTGAAGTTGCAGCGATCGACACAGCAGGTGTCCAATTGTTTGCCGCCTGCAGGCAGAGCGCGTTGGCAAAAGGGAAAACTTTTGGGATTAGCTCAATGTCCGGTACTGTCAGAGAAGCCCTGGAAATGACCGGTCTGAAGATGATGTTTGAATAACAGAGAAGGTTTAGTTTGACATGTCCGCAATAATCATGCTTGTAGATGATTCCAGAACCATTCGCTCACAGGTTCGACGAACATTGGAACAGACTGACGAACACTACAGCCTAGTAGAGAAGGAAGATGGCATGGAGGCCCTAAACTGGTTGTCAGGGTGTCTGACTAAAGATCTTCCGGATGTGATTGTGTTGGACAGGAACATGCCCAACATGAGTGGCGATGAATGCATCAGGATATTAAAAAAGGATCAGAATTGGCAGAAGATTCCGGTGCTCTTTCTTACCGCGCAAAGCGACATACGACAGCTGGTGCTTGGACTAGCAGAACTGGGGGCTGATGATTATCTGCCTAAACCTTTTGATCCTGATGAACTTGCTGCAAGAGTAAAGGTATTGGTCAGAATCAAGCAGGCTGAGGACGAGACATTTCGTCTCAACAAGGATTTGGAACAGGCACTGATTCACCAGCAGCAGGCTTTTGAAGAGTTAAAGGAAACAAAAATGCGGCTGGCTGAGACTGAAGCTGCAGCAAAATATACCAGTATTTTCGAGAAATTCGTCCCCAAGGAATTCATCAGCAGAATTGCGCCTGATGGTCTTGAGAATCTCAAGTTTGGTATGGCAGAATCTGATTTCATCAGCATTATGTTTTGTGATATCAGATCGTTCACTAATCTGTCTGAAAAACTCTCTCCTCAGGAGCTTGTTGATTTTCTGAATGATTATCTTAAAAGAATGAATATCCCAATTTCCCGATACCATGGTTTTGTGGATAAGTTTATCGGAGATGCAATTATGGCACTGTTCAGTCTCCCTGACGAATCAAATGCAACAGAGGCCCTGAATACCGTGCAGGCCGCGATTGAAATGCAGCAGCAGGTGGATTTGTTCAACCAGGATCAGGATAATGGACTACGGGAACCCCTCAGAGTGGGAATTGGAATTCACTCTGGTCCGGTTATCATAGGAACAGTTGGTTCTGAAGACCGCATGGATTCAACTGTTGCCGGTGATTCAGTGAACCTTGCCGCCCGGTTGGAGGGATTAACAAAATATTACCGCAGCAGGATCATTGTATCGCAGTCAACTTATGAATTGCTTGAGTCTGAAAACGCATTTGAATTCCGTGAACTTGACCTGGTTCAGGTAAAAGGAAAGGAACAGCCGGTTACCATTTATGAAGTCTGCAACAGTGATCCGGAAGCTCTTCGTAAACAAAAACTAAAAAATCTTGACAAATTTGCGGATGGCTTAAAGAACTATCGTGAACGCAAATGGAGCAAAGCAGTGGCAAAATTCAAATCATGTCTGAAGGATTGTCCGGATGATGGAGCGGCGGAAATGTTACTTGAAAGAAGTAAAATGTATCAAAAAACTCCTCCGTCCAAAAATTGGGTCGGGGAACAAATTTTTGAAATGAAATAGTCTGCACCAAAAAAATACTTTTTCAAAAGGTACACCTAAATAACTGAAATGGTTGATCCCGCTCTGGAAGAATTTGTAGAAGAAGTTGAGGAGATTCTCCAGGATCTTGAGCAGGGCATTCTTTTGCTGGAAAACCAGCCCAGAAAGAAATCTCTGATAGATCGCATTTTTCGTAATATGCACACCATTAAAGGCGGCGCGGGGATGGTGATGCAGACTGATCTGGCTGATTACGCCCATCATTTCGAAAACCTGCTGGACAAGGTCAGGTCCGGAGAAATCATCTGTACTCCGGAAATGGCAACTTTGCTGCTCGATTCTCTCGATGGTTTGAATTCTTTCATGGACAAAATTCGCGGAACAGGTGATGTAAATCAGCAGTTGATTGAACGTACACTGAAACAGATTGGCGGGTTTGAATCAACTGTATCTACTGTTACTTCGGATTCGGTTGAAGAAAAAATAGTACAAACACCTGAAAAGGAAGAAAAATCAACCGTAGAGTCTGCCGCAACTGAGGATGCTGAACCTTCTCAAAGCCAGGTACAAGATGCCTGGGATGATGAAGACGAGGATGAAAAAGGTTATCTTCTTAATCTCAAATTCAGCACGGAGATGCTGAGAAATGGTTCTGATCCGCTGTTGCTTATCAGGGAACTGAAGACATTGGGAGATTTAACTATGTTTCCCCATCTCAGCAGTTTACCGGAATTGAAAAACCTTGATACGGAAGAACTGCATTTGTGGTGGAGCGCAAAGCTGGTTACTGCCAGGTCTCCGGAGGAATTGGAAAATATACTGATTTTTTATCAGGGAGACGATCACGATGTAAACTTTGAACCGGTAGAACCTCCCCCGGAAGATCCTGGACTTGCTTCAACAGGATTGGTGTCTAAAAAGCAAATTACTCAGATCTTGGTTGGTGATGTGCCTGAACCACAGATCGAAGCTGAGGAAAGTACAGTATCTTCTGAAGAAAAAAATGAAGAAAAACCTTTAACAGAGGAGGTTCAAAAAACTGAAGCAAAGCCGAAGACTGAAGAAGTACAGAAAACTCAAGCTGAGACCGAGCCTCAAAAAAAATCAGCTCCAAAGCCTCAACTGAAAGAACCTGAGGTACAGACAGTACAGTCCATTCGTGTTGCGGTTGAGAAACTTGACAAGCTTCAAAACATGGTTGGCGAAACTGTGATCAATCAGTCACGGCTGCATCAGCTCAGCGATCAGATCATGGGTGTCGATGAAAATATGGGTGAGATGCTTGCTCAGTTTGTTGAGGATAACGAGAAGTCTGTCAGAGAACTGCAGGATCAGATTCTTCAGGTACGCATGATTCCTGTTGGAAGCATCTTTACGCCGATGCGGCGCACTGTGCGGGATTTTGCTAATCGCAACAATAAGAAAATCAGACTGGAAATTGAAGGCGGTGATACTGAACTTGATAAAACTGTGACAGAACAGCTGCATGGTCCTCTTGTTCATCTTGTGCGAAATTCAATGGACCATGGAATAGAAGATCCTGAAACACGTAAAAAGAACAGCAAGGATCCTACAGGAACCATCCTTCTTAAAGCATCTCAGCAGGAAGGCTATGTAATTGTTGAAATTGAGGACGACGGTGGCGGGATTGATTCAAAGGAAGTATTTGAATCAGCCGTAAATAAGGAGTTGATCAGTCCATCAGAGGAACTGACAGAACATGAAATTTTTCAGCTGCTGTTTCTACCGGGTTTTACCACCACCACAGAGGTTTCAGATGTTTCAGGACGCGGGGTAGGCATGGATTCGGTAAAAAAAGATATTGAGGCTCTGCTTGGAACAATAGAGATCAGCAGTACTCCCGGAAAAGGTACTAACGTAAAGCTGAAGCTTCCGCTGACCTTGGCCATCATTGAAGGCATGATGATCTATGTAGGCAACCAGGTTTTCACTGTCCCGCTTCTTTCTGTTAACGAAGCAATCAGGCCTCTCCCAAAACAGATTAAAAAAATAAAGCGTAAAGGTGAATTGGTGGAAATTCGCGGTGAGTACATACCTCTGCTGAGACTGCATGAACGTCTCAGTCTCAAACCACGTTTTAAGGAACCGACGGAAGGCCTGGTACTGGTTGTTCAGCATGCAAACCGTAAACAATGCTTGCTGGTTGATGAAATTGTAGATCAGCGGCCTGTGGTCATCAAGAGCCTTGAAGATAACTTTATCCATGTTCCCGGCATTGCCGGTGCGACCATTCTTGGTGATGGAAGCGTTTCATTTATCCTGGATGTTCCCAGTCTTGTCAATTAAACCATTACTCCGGAGATTATTATGGGAAATGCTATGAACAACAGTTATATGGGGAAAGTGGATTTCTCGGCTGAAGAACTTGAAGAGATGAATCTTGAAGTTACTCACAGTGAGGGTGCCCAGCTGATCACATTCATACTTGGCGAGGAAAAATACGGTCTCGATATTCTGAAGGTCCGTGAATTGATCAGCTACCCCGAAGGGCTGACTCAAATTCCGGGGATGCCTGATTTCATCGTAGGTATGTTTAATCTGCGCGGACTGGTGATTCCTGTAATGGACCTGCGCACAAAATTTGGAATGTCCAGCGAGGAACTGCATGAGTTTTCTGTGATCATCATTGTTCAGGTTGAAGAAAAAAACATTGGACTGATCGTGGATTCAGTCGCGGACGTAATTTTTGTCAAAGAAGAGGATATTCAGGAAACCACTGAAATGGCAGTACATGTGGACATCAAGTTTATCAAGGGTGTTGCAAAAACAAAGGATGAAATGGTAATTCTCATGGATATAGACCACCTGCTCTCAAAAACTCAGTTTGAATCATTGATGGAACTTTGAATATGGCTGAGAAACCTGTTCCTCCTTACAAGGTGCTGATTATCGATGATTCGGCGGTTGTCAGGCAAACATTGAAACAAATTTACTCATCTGATCCGGAACTTGAAGTCGTAGGGACTGCACCGGATGCACTGATTGCCCTTAAGAAACTGGGAGATTTGAAACCTGATGTTCTCAGTCTTGATGTGCAGATGCCCAGGATGGACGGCCTGACTTTTCTTGAGCGGCTGATGAAATCAAACCCTATGCCTGTGGTCATGGTCAGTGCTTTGACTACCAAAGGCAGCCAGGAAGCATTGCGCAGCTTGGAGCTGGGTGCAGTTGATATTGTGGAAAAGCCCAGGCTGGATGTCAGGGAAGGACTGGAAGAAATCTCCATCCAGATCTGTGACAAGATAAAAGCCGCGGCCCATGCCAGGTTGAAAACTCCACAGCAAAGGTATCTGGCACCTCCTAAAAAACTTAGCGCTGATGCAATTCTACCTTCAAGGTCTTCTGTTCCTCTAAAAAAAGGTCAGGAATCATTGATTGCCATAGGAGCATCAACAGGTGGAACAGTTGCGCTTCGAGAACTGCTTACTCAGTTGCCAGCTGATATGCCGGGGATTGTGATTGTACAGCACATGCCAAAAGCATTTACTTTGTCTTTTTCAGAAAGCCTGGATAAGGATTGCCAATTGAATGTTTGTGAAGCACGTGAAGGAGAAAAGGTGGAGCGGGGGAAAGTTTTAATTTCACCCGGAGACCAGCACATGATGCTGAAAAATTCCGGAAAAGGATACACAGTAACAATGAACAATGGAGAGCTTGTGAATCGTCACCGTCCTTCAGTTGACGTGCTATTCCGTTCTGTTGCCAATCTGGCTGGAGCAAATTCAATCGGAGTAATTCTGACAGGAATGGGAGATGATGGAGCAAAAGGAATGGTTGAGATGCATGAATCTGGATCTCACACTTTGGCACAGGACGAAGAATCCTGCGTGGTGTACGGCATGCCTCGCAAAGCGGTGGAAAATGGCGCGGTAGATGAGGTTCTTAACCTGGAAGAAATATCAAGACGCTTAATCGAACTCAGTTGAACCCCTCACCCCGGCCCTCTCCCCTGGGGAGAGGGGGGGGCCGCTTGGGGTGGGTGAGGGGAAACCGCTGGACGGGGACCTTCTCTTGTCATTCCGGGCGAAGCGCAGCGCAGCCCCGGAATCCAGGGGTCATTCTAAAAGGCGGGTAAACAGCAGGTTATCTGTAATTGTACAAATAAAGTATCAGGGTCACAAATTGGGTCTGCAAAAAAAGAAAATCTTTTTCAACAGACGCCGGTTATGCTATGTTTATGGCGAATTGAAATAACACGCTACAAAGGTTTTATTCATGCAAAACTCATTAATCAAGCTCCTGCAATTATCTTTTAGATTACAAATTCTTTTCCTGCTGTTTACAGCCTCAGTCGTTTATGCAGGAGAAACACCTTCAGTTCCTGGAACAAAAATATATTTCATTAACATAAAAGACGGTCAGACATTGAAAAGTCCTTTTCTGGTTCAATTTGGCCTGACCGATGAAATGGGAATCGCTCCTGCTTTGGCGGACTGGCCTGATACAGGGCATCATCACTTGATAATAGACGCACCTCCCCCAAATGAGAATAAAGCTATCAGCAAAAAACAGGTGCATCTGCATAAGGGGCAAACTGAAATAACAATCAAACTTCCTCCGGGAGAGCATACTTTGCAGGCAGTCCTCGGGGATTATTCTCATATTCCTCACGATCCTCCGGTGATGTCGGAGGTCATAACAGTTAATGTTGAATAAAGGATCACCATGTTTCTTAGTCGATTAACAATCAGAAGCCAGCTTATGCTGGTAATAATTTTCGGCGGGATTCTTACCCTGTCGGTCATGTCCTATGTGCTGATACAAATGCACAATAATTTTGCAGAGCATCAGTTCGTTCAACGTCATGATCGTCTGACTGCACTTATGGCTAATGAAATGGCGCCCGCACTTCATCTTGGTGATGGACGCATTGTCGGCAAAAAAGTAAAGGCCTTCGTTTCCACCGCCGAAGAAAATCTGCTGCAGCTACGGGCTTATGACCTTGAGGGCAGTAAGGTCTATGAAAAGCTGAATACTGATCAGGCTCCTGACCTGAACAGCATGATCATGGATAATATTAATCAACTCAAGCAGGGCAAGCCATTCAGGCAGGATTCTCCAAACAATGTAGTGCTTTTGAAACCCGCTTTTCTGGCAGGAAATGAAATAGGCGGATTTATCGGTGTTGCCTGGAGCAAACATGAACTGACTGCACTAAGCTGGGAGTTGATCAGCACAGCAGCAATATTCACTATTGTAACTCTGGTGATTGGAGGAATTGTAATAATGTTTTTCCTGCATTACTTTATCACAAAGCCTGTTGGTGAAATGGTGCTGAAGATTGATCGTGAATCGAGGGATGTAGCCAATGCCAACAGGAAGCTCTCCGAACGAACACAGCGGCAGAGTTCTTCGCTTGAGGAAACTGCTTCATCCATGGAACAGATGTCCAGCATTGTGCACAGCAACGCTGAAGACGCAAAGAACGCATCAACACTCGTGCGGTCAGCCCGTGACACGGTGGATTCCGGCCGCAGTGAACTGCAGGAAACAGTCATCCGTACAATTGAAACCAACGAGCGCACTCTGTCCAAGCTTCAGTCAGCAAACACAAGTGTTGTTGAGGCAATGGCCAATATCTCGGAGAGTTCGGAAAAAATATCAGGCATCATTACCTTGATAAACGATATTGCCTTCCAGACCAACCTTTTGGCGCTGAATGCCTCGGTGGAAGCCGCGCGGGCAGGAGAGCACGGCAAAGGGTTTGCGGTTGTGGCAACAGAGGTGCGCAAGCTTGCACATCGTTCCTCAAAAGCCTCCTCAGAAATCGGCAGTCTTGTAGAATTGGAAATGCAGAGCATTCAAAACGGAAGGGAGATCGTTGAAGGCAGCGATCAGGCTCTGAAAAACATGCAGAAAGAAACTGAAGAAATGCTGCAGACTTTGAAAGACAAAAGCAATCAAAGCATGGAAGAAATACTGAAGGCCGTAATCAATTTTTCTGAAATGATGGAAAACATTGAAGCGGCATCCACAGAACACGCGAGCGGTATCACTCAGGTCAATGAAGCCATTGCGGACATGGATAAGCTGACTCAGGAAAATACGCTGATGGTTGAGCAGAATGCCTCGGCCAGCCAGAATATGGCCATTGAAGCGGAACGTCTCAGAAGGATGTTTTCTTCAAAACAAGTTCGGCAGGATCAAAGATCTTTGGCCTCGACTACAGGACAGCTTGTTTCAGGGAATGCAGGTGATCAGCAGGGTGATACTGCTTCTGCCCTGACATCTCATAAGCAAGACGCTGAACATAAGGTTCCGCAGATTGGAATGCCTGAATGGGAAAAGAAACTTGACGATTTCAAGTAAAAAGATGGTTGTTAAGCATCGACAGTGAATACAGTGCTTGCTGAACATTTTTTTTCATAGCAACCTTCTCCCCGTGGGAGAGGGTGTACCGCGATGCCTGAGCGAAGCCGAAGGCTCAGTGGTTGAGGGGCAAGGCTTAAGCTGAAACAAATTGCTGCTAAAACAACAAAAAATAAAATATTTTACTAATTTTTTATGTTGATAAGTATACACTAAGGATTTATGTATTGAGACAGTTTCTCTAAAATCCTTTTCATGTTTATTGTGGGACTTCCGTTCTTCAAATCTCTTATCCTGTCCTGCAACCATACAGTATCCCATCATCAAGACAGGAGTAGCTTATGACAGACTTAATTATCAACGGTAAACGACATTCAGTGGATGTCGAATCAGATACTCCGCTGCTGTGGGCGCTGCGGGACCACCTCAAGCTGCACGGCACCAAGTACGGCTGTGGTATCGAGCAGTGCGGTGCCTGCACGGTCCATGTCAACGGACGCGCCGTGCGCTCCTGCGGAATTTCCGTGGGCGAAGTCGCAGGTTCAGCCATCACCACCATCGAGGGACTCTCCCCGGACAACAGTCATCCGGCCCAGCAGGCCTGGATCGAGGTGGACGTGCCGCAGTGCGGCTACTGCCAGACAGGCATGATCATGGCCGCCGCCGCCCTGCTGGAGCGCAGCCCCAAGCCCAGCGACCGGGAGATTGACCGGGCGGTGACGAACATCTGTCGCTGCGGAACCTACAACCAGGTACGCGCCGCCATCCACCGCGCCGCACAACTCAAGGAGGGGGCATGAACATCGTCCAACTCAACCGACGCGATTTCATCAAATCGTCCGCGCTCGCGGGGGGCGGACTTGCGCTCGGCCTCTCCGGATTCACAAAACTCGCCCAGGCGGACGCAGGATCGGCCCTGCCGCCCTACCTGCGCATCGCCCCGGACGGGGGCATACACCTCGGCGTGCCCAGCGCCGAGATGGGACAAGGCACCCACACCACGCTGGCCATGCTGCTGGCCGAGGAACTGGAAGTGGAGATGTCCCAGATTCGCCATGTTGAAACTATCCACCATCCGGATTTCAAGCACCCAACTTTCAGGGAGTGGACCAATTCCGCAATCAATTTTCAAATGACGGGTGGCAGTGTTTCGATGCGAGCATGGCACCAGCCCTTCCGCAAGCTGGGGGCGACCGCAAGGGAACTGCTGCGCAGCGCCGCGGCACAGCAATGGAACGTCCCCGTGTCCGAATGCCGTGCGGAGAACGGACGCATCGCGCATTCCGGCACCGGACGCAGCCTGGACTATGGCGAACTGCCGGGGCTGAAAGCCCCCGAAAAATTCCGGCTGCTGGGCAAGTCTGTGCCGCGCTGGGATACACCGGAAAAGGTCAATGGCTCCGCCGTCTTCGGCACGGACGTGGAGCTGCCGGGAATGCTCTACGGCACGGTCAAGCACTGTGCGGTTTGTGGGGGCAAAGTCACAGGCGTTGACGATGCCGGGGCCAAGGCGGTTCCGGGCGTGATCGCCGTCATCCCGCTGGAGGATCAGGCGGTGGTGGTGGCCGACTCCACCTGGGCGGCCATGCAGGGGGCCGAGGCGCTGACCCTGCACACCGAGGGCGGTCACTCCGACTTGAGCGACGAGAGCATCAGTCGGCAGTTTCAGGCGGACCTCGCCAAGCCGGGAGTTCCTGCCGCCCATGCCGGTGATCCCGCCGACGCAATGGGCAAGGCGGCTCAGGTGCTTGAAC
>LULL01000388.1_pt1 | contig 16246 bp, 15 predicted proteins | sample 728161 | NCBI WGS metagenome assembly LULL01 (sample SAMN03860290, study PRJNA289734) | marine metagenome | biome: seawater column; feature: ocean; material: water; isolation source: Red Sea water column Station 149 - depth 500m | place: Saudi Arabia: Red Sea | collected 2011-10-15 | depth 500 m
CAGGGATGCTGTCCAGGCGCCAACAAGAGCCCCGGCCACGATTCCCACGGTCATGGGTCGGAACAGGTCCCAGCGCACGGCCCCATGCTTGTTATGGGATCGGATAGAGCTGACCGAAGTGAAAACGATGGTTGCCAGCGAGGTACCGACGGCCAGATGGGGAATAATGTCCGGATTGATTCCCTGCAGACCAAAACTGAACATCAGCACAGGCACGATGATCAGCCCGCCACCAATGCCGAACAGGCCCGCTACGGTGCCCGCCAGGGCCCCAAGGGCAAGATACGATGCAATTACATAAAACAGGGTCATAGTTAGAGGCACACCCGGGAAAACCAAGGCTGGTATGATACACAGCGCAAGAGTCAACTTCATTAACTCCGGGAGCGCCATCCGCCACCATGTGCCTGATCGCCTTTGCCCTTGGCCAGAACCCTCATTTTCCGCTGGTAGTCGCGGCCAATCGGGATGAATTCTTCCGTCGCCCGACGGCCGCCATGAACTGGTGGACCACGGACTCCGGCACCCGGGTACTTGCCGGCCGCGACCTGCTTTCCGGGGGCACCTGGCTTGCGATAAATGCCAAAGGCGAGGTCAGTGCTGTGACCAACGTTCGCGAAGGCACACCGGAAACCGGTCGAATCAGCCGGGGCGAACTGCCTTTGCGGGCTCTGACCGAGTCGCGGGAGCAGCTTGAGGGCTATCTGCTCGATAAGGCCGACCAGTTTTCCGGCTTCAACCTAGTGCGCCTGTCTACTGAAAGCGGCTGGTATTTCAGTAATCGGGATGCACACCCCGGTCGGCATGTCCACCGTGGGGTCTATGGCCTGAGCAACCACCTCCTGCAGACACCCTGGCCCAAGCTTCTGCGTCTGCGCGAATCTGCAGGCGAGATCATTGGCGCCGCCGGCCAGAACGCCGAAAAGCTGCACAACGACCTGATTCCCCTGCTTCAGGACAGCACGCCGGCACCGGACCATCTGCTGCCCGACACCGGCGTTGGACTGGAGACCGAGCGTTTCCTGTCATCGCCCTTTATCGTCGGGACCGATTATGGCACCCGGGCAACCACCGTGGTGACCGTCTCTGCAGGGGGCGAAATCCAGGTGACCGAACAGAGCTGGGGCCCGGACGCCGAACCCGGTGAACGACGTCACTTCCATTGGCAGCGATAGCGATCAGGCTCTGGTATAATCCGCGAAATTCTGCCACCCGATCGGAGGGCCCCTGATGGCCGGTGAACAAGGCGCCACATCGATAGCCGATTTTGAGAAATCTCTGGATGAGCTGGAAAGGCTGGTTCGCGATCTGGAACAGGGCGAGCTGTCTCTGGAACAGTCCCTCACGGCGTTTGAGCGAGGTGTAAAGCTGACCCGTGAATGCCAGCAGGCGCTGAAGAGCGCCGAGCAACGGGTTGAACAGCTGGTCCAGAACAGCGACGGCACCCTCGAAACCCGCCCGTTTTCTCCGGATGATGCTGACTGATGCCCGGACCAAACCCGCTTGCCTCTGATTTTCTGGAAACCTGCCGGGCCCGCGTCGACGCGGAACTGGACCGTTGCATCACCCGTGATTCCGCCTCCGGCCGATTGCAGGAAGCCATGCGCTACAGCGTACTGGGCGGCGGCAAGCGGATCCGGCCAGCCCTTTGCCTTGCCGCGGCAAAGGCACTTGGACAGACCGGCGACGAGGCCCTGATCCCGGCCTGCGCGGTGGAATTGATCCATGCCTATTCACTGATCCACGATGACCTGCCGGCCATGGATGATGACGAATTGCGCCGCGGACGGCCCACCACCCACATAGCCTTCGACGAAGCCACAGCCATCCTGGCCGGAGATGCCCTGCAGGCGCTGGCATTCGGCTGGCTGGCCGAAGCTCCGGGACTGCCAGAGTCCGTGCGCCTGATTATGGTGCGGGAATTGGCCCGGGCCAGCGGCCACGGTGGAATGGTTGGTGGCCAGGCCATCGATCTTGAATCCGTTGGCAAAACCCTGGCACTGGCCCAGCTCGAAACCATGCACCGGCACAAGACTGGCGCCCTGATCGAGACCAGCGTGCGGATTGGCGCCCTGACCGCACCCTCTGTCAGCGAGCAGGCTCTGGCCTCCTTGACAGAGTACGCCAAGGCATTGGGCCTGGCCTTCCAGGTTCAGGACGACCTGCTGGACATAGAAGGCGACACAACGGTCATTGGCAAGCCCCAGGGTTCGGACGCGGCCCGAGCCAAGCCCACCTACCCCGCTCTATTGGGCGTCGCCGGCGCCCGGGAGCATCTGGCAGATCTGCTTGAACAGGCCCAGCAAAGCCTGAAGGATTTCGGCGCCGAAGCCGACCCCCTCAGGGCCATGGCCGATTACGTGGTGGCAAGAACCCATTGAACCCCGGCGCCCCGAAGGCGCACACTGGCCGTAAATATTTTCGTAACAACTGGCCCGCTTTGTGTGAAACAGCTTCCCCTGTTCCCTTATAATGCCAGTCAGTTACTGAACGTACCGGAAAAGACCCGAGCAGATGCAGGACACTTATATTTTCAAGGAAATCCCGTCGCAGCGGCCCAACACGCCTCTGTTGGACCGGATTGATGAACCGGCCCAGCTGAGAGAGCTGGCCCCGGAGCAGTTGACCCTGCTCGCCCGGGAGCTCAGGGCATTTCTGTTATGGTCAGTGGGCCAGACCGGCGGCCATTTCGGCGCGGGCCTCGGCGTGCTTGAGCTTACCGTTGCCCTTCACTATGTCTTTGATACGCCCAGTGACCGCCTGGTCTGGGACGTCGGCCATCAGGCCTATCCCCACAAGATTCTGACAGGCCGGAAGGAATCAATGGGCAGCATCCGGCGCAAGGGCGGGCTGGCCGGCTTCCCGAAACGGGCCGAAAGCGAATACGACACCTTTGGCGTTGGCCACTCGAGCACTTCCATCAGCGCAGCACTGGGCATGGCTATCGCCGCGCGCCTGCAAAAGTCCGGCCGCAAGAGTATTGCCGTTATTGGTGACGGCGCCATGACCGCCGGTTTGGCGTTCGAGGCCCTGAATCACGCCGGTCACCTGCACGCCGACATGCTGGTTATTCTCAACGACAACGACATGTCGATCTCCCGGAATGTGGGCGGCCTGTCCAATTACTTTGCCAAACTGTTGTCCAGTCGCACCTACAACCAGGTCCGCGACAGCAGCAAGAAAGTTTTGCAGGGAGCGCCACACCTGATGGCGCTGGCCAAGAAGACCGAGGAGCACTTCAAGGGCATGATTGCTCCGGGAACGCTGTTCGAGGAACTGGGATTCAACTACATCGGCCCTATCGACGGGCATGACCTGCCCCTGCTGGTGGAGACCCTGGAGAACATCCGCGAACTTGAAGGCCCGCAGTTCCTCCACGTGGTAACCACCAAGGGCAAAGGCTTTGCGCCTGCCGAGGCCGACCCGATTGGCTACCACGCCATCAACAAGATTGAACCGGTGCCACCGAGCAAGCCCGAGCCGGTCAAGCCGACACCGAAGAAGCCCAAGTATGCCAACGTGTTCGGCCAGTGGCTCTGCGATTCCGCCGAGCAGGATGAGCGCGTGGTCGGCATCACCCCTGCCATGTGCGAGGGGTCGGATCTGCTGGCATTTTCACAGCGCTTCCCGGAACGCTATTTCGATGTCGCCATTGCCGAGCAGCATGCCGTCACTTTAGCCGCGGGCCTGGCCTGCGATGGTGCCAAGCCGGTTGTCGCCATTTACTCGACGTTCCTGCAGCGGGCCTACGACCAGTTGATCCACGATGTCGCCATACAGAACCTCGATGTCCTGTTCGCTATAGATCGCGCAGGGCTGGTCGGAGAGGACGGCCCGACCCATGCCGGCGCCTTTGATATCAGCTACCTGCGCTGCGTGCCCAACATGGTGGTGATGACACCGTCAGATGAAAACGAAACCCGCCAGATGCTCCAGACCGGCATGCTGTATGAGGGGCCGGCGTCAGTTCGCTATCCCCGCGGTACCGGGCCCGGCGCCGAAATACAGCAGGCATTGACCCCTCTGGAGATTGGCAAGGGCCGCAAGCTTCGCAGCGGCAGAGGAGTGGCCATCCTGAACTTTGGCACCCTGCTGGCTCCGGCGCTGGAGGCGGCGGAGGCAATTGGTGCAACAGTTGCCGACATGCGCTTCGTAAAGCCCCTCGATGAGGAACTGGTGCTGGAACTGGCCGAGCAGCATGAACTGCTGGTGACGCTGGAAGAGAACGCCATTGCCGGTGGCGCGGGCAGCGCTGTAACCGAGTTTCTGAACAGCCGGCTGGTGTCCATGCCGATTCTTCAACTGGGCCTGCCGGACACCTTTATGGACCATGGCAAGCATGGAGAACTGCTGGCCGAATGCGGTCTGGATGCAACCGGCATTGAATCTTCCATTCGCACACGGATGGAAACCCTCCGCCACCAGAGCCTGAAAGTCGTCAAATAAACGAGCAAGTTGCCCTGAAAACGCAAAAAGCCCGCGAAACTCGCGGGCTTTTTCGTAAACAGATCAGTGGCGGGTCGGGTCACACCTCGGGATCATCGTCCTGGTGTGTCTCCAACCAGTGCCCCAACTTGCTCTGCTTGGTATCGAGATAATGTTCATTGTGGGGGTTTCTGCCCACATGCAGAGGCACTCTCTCGGCAATAGCAATACCGTAGGAAGACAACGCCTTCACCTTGCGGGGATTGTTGGTCATCAGCCGCAGGCTCTTGATACCCAGGTGCTCCAGCATGTCCTTGCACATGCTGTAATCGCGCAGATCCGCCGCAAACCCCAGGCGCTCATTGGCTTCAACTGTGTCAGCACCCTGATCCTGCAGGTGGTAGGCGCGGATTTTGTTCAGCAACCCGATGCCCCGCCCTTCCTGACGAAGATACATCAGAATACCCCGACCTTCCCGGGCGATGCTGCGCAGAGCCTCTTCCAGCTGATAACCGCAATCACAACGCATGCTGTAGAGGGCATCGCCAGTCAGACACTCGGAATGGGTGCGGGCAAGCATGGGTTCGTCACTGTCCAGGTCGCCCAGAGTCAGGGCAACGTGTTCCTTTCCGGTGTCCGGTTCTTCAAAGCCGTGCATATCAAACACCCCGAACGGGGTCGGCAACCGGCAGGTCTGGATGTAACGAACAGCCACAGTGTTTCCTCGTGGTTCAGTCAATCGGGCCGCGCATTCTAGCACGGGCCCGCCCGCTTGGCGTAGTCTCGGCACTGTCGCTCCTCCGGAGTGGTTCTGATAACCAGCTTTTACGAGCGCAGCGGTTCGCCAGATCAGGCGTTATCGGCGACCCAGTGGCCACTCCGGCCGCCTTTCTTCTCCAACAGACGCACCGAACCGATCTCCATGCCACGGTCTACGGCCTTGCACATGTCGTAGAGCGTCAGTGCTGTAACACTTGCTGCTGTCAGCGCCTCCATTTCGACACCGGTCTGACCGGACAGTTTGCAGCGGGTGAGAATATGCACAGATGCCCCATCGCTGCCCGGGTTCAGTTCGACTTTCACGGAGGTCAGGTTCAGTGCGTGACACAGGGGAATCAGGTCATGGGTTTTCTTGGCCGCCATGATGCCGGCAATGCGGGCAACGGCCAGCACATCACCCTTGGGGTGCTCACCCTCAATAATCATATTCAGGGTTTCCGGCGCCATGCGTATGGTGGCTTCAGCGCGCGCCTCCCGCTCAGTGGCCGCCTTGTCGGTTACATCCACCATGCGGGCTTCGCCCTTGTCATCGAGATGGGTCAGTTTGCTCACGGAATCCCCCGGAATCGGTTGTGCAAGATAGTGAAAAATGCAGGAACGACAGCATAACAGAGATGGGCCCGGCGTCGCTGACAAGCGTCAGTTCCGGGGCCACCAGAAGCCGATGCCGGCTATTCCCTGGCCGCCACATTGACGGGCTTCCTGAATATCTCCGGACGACAGCCCGCCAAGCGCAAAGACCGGCAGCGCAGCTTCCGACACCAGCTCGGCAAAGGCCGGCCAACCGAGGGTGGGCGCACCCGGGTGACTTTCCGTGGGCTGAACAGGCCCCAATGTCACGTAGTCCGCGCCAACAGCCTCTGCATGATCGATTTCCTGCCGGCTATGACAGGAAACTCCCAACCACACCTCTTGCGGAACCGGCCGGGCCGAGAGCGCCGCAGCCTCGCGCCAGGGCAAATGCAGCCCCCGGGCACCGGGGGTCGCACGGAATATCTCGGGACCACCGTGAACCATGAGCGCGACTCCGGCCCGGTCACAAACCGACACCGCTTCCTCAGCCAGCTGCCGGTACGCCCGCTCGCTCAAGGCCGGGGCCCGGAGCACCACCAGGGGCGGCCTCGCGAGTTCAAGCCCCATCTCAAGGCGTTTAACCGTCGGCTTCAGGTCACCGGTTTCGCCAGTGATCGCAAGCTGCCGGGGTAACCGCAGAGCACGAATGATTGGCTGGTTGGCGGCCGGGAAATCCTCGTCCCGTAGCTGATCCGGGGCGAGCCATTCAACGGGTTGCCCCTCGCACCCTGTTGCTTCGCCTTCCGCCGCCCCGGTTTCCCAGACGTCCAGAAAAACTCGCTTGTCACCGTAGTCGTGGCGAATTCCGATGACAGGCTCCAGGGAATCCTCAGGCACACGAAGACCGGTTTCTTCGGCAATCTCACGCACCAGTGCAGCCTGGACACTTTCCCCCGGCTCCACCTTGCCACCGGGAAACTCCAGCAAACCGCCCTGGTGGACATGGTCTGGCCGCCGCGCAATCAGCACCCGTCCATCCCGGACAATAACCGCAACGGCAACGTGAACTTCTTTCACCCCGGCTTCCGACGCAGACGCAGAGTCAGACATGGTCAGGTACGGTACTCGGCGTTGATGGTGACGTAATCATGGGAGAAGTCGCAGGTCCACACCGTCTCCCTTACCTCTCCCCGCATGAGGTCAATGGCAATGGTGATCTCTTCCCGATCCATCACGGCCTGGCCACGGGCCTCGGAATAGTCGTCAGCCCGACCACCGTTGCGAACCAGGCAGACATCCCCCAGGTAGATTTCCAGGGCCTCAAGGTCCAGTCCGTCGACACCGGCGCGCCCGACTGCCGCGAGGATCCTTCCCCAGTTCGGGTCCGAGGCGAACAGCGCCGTCTTGACCAGCGGCGAATGTGCCACGGTGTATGCCACATCCAGCGCTTCCTGCTGGCTGGCAGCGCCGCTCACATCAATGGTGACAAACTTGGTAGCGCCTTCACCGTCACGGACGATGGCGTGAGCCAGTTCCAGGTAGACCTTTTGCAGCGCCTCCCGCAGCTTTGGCAGCGCCGGACTGGAGGCGGTAATCTCGGGGCCGGAATACTGGCCACTGGCCATCAGCATGCAGGCATCATTGGTGGAGGTATCGCCATCAATGGTAATCCGGTTGAAGGATTTCTCTCCCAGCTCAGAGGCCAGAGTCTGCAGCAGCTCTGGCGCAATCCGGGCATCGGTGGCAATAAACCCGAGCATGGTCGCCATGTTCGGGCGAATCATCCCCGCGCCCTTGCTGATGCCAGAGATGGTGACCGTGTGACCGTCCAGCTCAACCTGACAGGAGGCGCCTTTTGGGCGAGTGTCCGTGGTCATGATGCCGCTGGCGGCCTCTGCCCAGCGGTTCTCGGCGGTGTTCGCCAGGGCGTCTGGAAGGGCACCGACAATCTTCTGCACCGGCAGCGGCTCGCCAATCACGCCCGTGGAAAACGGCAGGATCTCCGCTTCGGCAACGCCCGCCTGGTTTGCCAGAGCCTGGCAGCAGGCCACGGCATCCCGCATGCCCTGCTCACCGGTGCCGGCATTAGCGTTACCGGTATTGATCAGCAGATACCGGGGCGAGGTCTCGGCCAGATGTCGGCGGCTGAGAGTAACCGGTGCCGCGCAGAACTGGTTTTTCGTGAAAATCCCGGCAACCCGGCTTTCCGGGGCCAGCTCAAATACAACCACGTCCTTCCGTCCCGGCTTCTTGATGCCTGCACTGGCTATACCGATCTTGACTCCCGCCACCGGGTGAAACTCAGGTAAGGTTCCCGGACCTACCGCCATTCTGCCACTCCTCTTGTCTGGGATTGCGCTCGAAGTACCGCCCAACCCGCTGGAAAAGAAAAAACCCGCAGCCCACCAGTCGTGGCTGGCAGATTGCGGGTTCCGATGGTGCAGTCAGTATTCTGTATTAGCTGACCTTGCCATGACACTGCTTGTACTTCTTGCCGGACCCGCAGGGGCAGGGTTCATTTCGACCCACCTTGCGCTCCTGTCGAACGAAGGTTTCGGGGGTCGACTGGCGGGAATCGTCGGCGTTGCCCTCGCCCTGACTCTGGGCCGTGGCGCTGGTCTCATCGTGGCGCAGGCGAGCCTTGGCAAGCTCTTCTTCCAGTTCCTGCTTGCGACGGCGCTCGACTTCTTCCATTTCTTCACGGCTCTGGACACGAACATGACAGAGCACCCTGGTGACGTCCCGCTTCATGGTATCAAGCATGGTTTCAAACAGGTTGAACGCCTCGCGCTTGTACTCCTGCTTGGGGTTCTTCTGGGCATAACCCCGCAGATGGATGCCCCGGCGCAGATGGTCCATGTTGGAAAGATGCTCTTTCCAGAGGGTATCCAACACCTGCAGGAATACCTGCTTCTCGAACTTGCGCATGGCCTCAGAGCCGGCGATTTCTTCCTTGGCTTCGTAGGCGGCGACAATCTCGTCCAGAATCTTCTGGCGCAGGTTTTCCTCATACAGCTTGTTATCTTCTTCCAGCCACTTCTGCACTGGAAGATCAATGGCCATCTCGGACTGGAGCTGTGCTTCCAGACCAGTGATGTCCCACTGTTCGGGCATGCTCTGGGGCGGGATGTATTCACTGATCAGCGAATCGACAACGTCCTCCCGGATGGTCTTGACCATGTCCGAGATATCGTTTGAGGACATGACCTCATTACGCTGGTCGTAGATGACCGTCCGCTGATCGTTGGCCACGTCGTCGTATTCCAGCAGCGTCTTCCGCATATCGAAGTTGCGGCCTTCGACCTTGCGCTGGGATTTCTCGATCGCATTGGTCACCATACGGTGTTCAATGGCCTCACCCTTTTTCATGCCCATTGCCTGCATCAGGCTCTTGACCCGGTCAGGTGCGAAGATACGCATGAGGTTGTCTTCCAGGGACAGGAAGAACCGTGAGGAACCGGGATCGCCCTGGCGACCGGCACGGCCACGAAGCTGGTTATCAATCCGGCGGGATTCGTGACGCTCGGTACCAATGATGTGCAGGCCACCGGCCTCAAGAACCTGATTGTGGCGCTCGGTCCATTCCGCCTTGACCCGGGCAACCTCCTCTTCCGAGGGATTCTCCATGGCGGCGACTTCGTGCTCCCAGTTACCGCCGAGTACGATATCGGTACCACGACCGGCCATGTTGGTGGCGATGGTGACTGCGCCCGGCCGGCCCGCCTGGGCAATGATATAGGCTTCGGATTCGTGCTGCTTGGCATTCAGGATCTTGTGTTCGATCCGCGCCTTCTTGAGCAGCACAGAAAGAAGCTCGGAAGCCTCGATAGACGCGGTACCCACGAGGATCGGGCGCCCTTCGGCGGTGACATCCTTGATCTCATCAATGATCGCGTGGAATTTCTCTTCCTGAGTCAGATACACCAGATCGTTGTAGTCAGTCCGCTGAATCGGCTTGTTGGGCGGAATGACCACCACGTCGAGGCCGTAGATCTGACGGAATTCGAAAGCTTCGGTGTCTGCGGTACCGGTCATGCCGGCCAGCTTGTCGTAAAGCCGGAAATAATTCTGGAACGTCGTGGACGCGAGAGTCTGACTTTCGGCCTGGATCTTGACGCCTTCTTTGGCCTCAACCGCCTGATGCAGGCCTTCGCTCCAGCGGCGCCCCGGCATGGTACGGCCGGTATGCTCGTCCACGATGACCACCTGGCCGCCCTGAACAATGTAATCCACGTCTTTCTGGAACAGATGGTGGGCCCGCAGTGCCGAGTGCACGTGGTGCAGCAGGCTGAGGTTGGCCGCTGAATACAGGCTCTCTCCTTCCTTCAGAAGGCCACGCTCAAGCAGCAATTCTTCAACTTTCTCGTGACCGCCCTCGGTCAATTCCACCTGGCGGGATTTTTCGTCGATGGTGAAGTCGCCGGTAGGCTCACCCTCTTCAGGCACCTCACCTTTTTCCAGGCCCGGAATCAGCTCATTGATGGCCTGGTACAGTTTTGAACTGTCCTCAGCCGCACCCGAGATGATCAGCGGCGTTCTGGCCTCATCGATCAGGATCGAGTCCACTTCGTCCACGATCGCGTAGTTCAGCCCGCGCTGGACCTTGTCCTCGGTACTGAACGCCATGTTGTCACGCAGATAGTCGAAGCCAAATTCGTTGTTGGTACCGTAGGTAATATCCGCCTGATACGCCGCGCGCTTTTCTTCCGCCGGCTGGCCCGAGGCCACTACACCCACCTGCATGCCCAGGAACCGGTAGAGCTTACCCATCCACTCGGCATCACGGCGGGCCAGGTAATCGTTCACGGTAACCACGTGGACGCCTTTGCCGGGCAGCGCGTTCAGATACACCGCAGCAGTGGCAACCAGAGTTTTACCCTCACCGGTTTTCATTTCCGCGATACGGCCTTCGTGCAGGGTGATACCACCGATCAGCTGGACGTCGTAATGGCGCATTCCCATAACGCGACGGCCTGCTTCACGCACGGTCGCGAAGGCTTCAGGCAGCAGGGCGTCGAGGGATTCGCCTTCATCAAGCCGGCGACGGAACTCCGCGGTCTTACCTTGCAACTCGGAGTCGGACAGATTGCCATACTGCTCTTCAAGCTCATTGATGCGTATGACAGATTTACGCATTCTCTTGATTTCTCTGGCGTTTTTACTGCCGAACATCTTAGTTGCAAGCTTTGTGAACATAGACCACTGCTTCTTTGATTAAACGGAGGAAGCCGGCATTCTAACCTTATTTTGTAACAGGACAAAAGGCAGGCCTCACACAGGCGCAAGAAGTCGCCGGTGAGGCACCGGATTCACAGATAAAAACCGGCCCGGAGCCGGTTGACGGAGAGATTGTGAAAGCTGCGGCGCCGGGACCGGATCAGCGGCTGGCACGCTTGATGTAGGTTTCCGGGTTTTCAGACTTGCCATTCCGAATGACTTCAAAATGCACATGAGGACCGGTGGAACGCCCGGTACTGCCCATCAGCGCGACTACCTGGCCCTTCTGAACAACATCACCCACTTCCACTTTGATCGTCTTGCAATGAGCATAGCGGGTGATCAGACCATCGCCATGATCGACTTCAACAAGGTTACCGTAGCCATACCGCTCGCCGGCATAGGTCACCACACCGCCCGCAACCGAGATAATATCGCTGCCATCCTTACCGGCCAGATCAACCCCGGCATGCCAGGTACGCTTGCCGGTAAACGGATCGGAACGGTAGCCGTACTTGGAGGACAGCCAACCCCAGGTTATCGGGCGACCTTCAAGGTACAGTTCGTCCTCAAGCCGTTTGCTGGATGCCAACTGGTCGAGCAAACGAAGTTGCTGTTCACGGTCTTCGATTCGCCATTCCATCTCCTCGATCATGCGGGTCAGCTCGGGCGCGGAGAAGGAATCGCCGGACAAGGCATCCTCCGGGCCACCCACCGCAGCAGGCTGATCGAAGTTGAATTCATCGCTGGCCACCAGGCCGGATTCCACAAAACGCTGGCCCAGGGCATCCAGGCGCAATAACCGGCCCTGAATCTCGCCCAGGCGCAGAGTCAATGCATCTACCTGTTGCTGGACGTTCTCCTCAATGTTGGCCAACTCCGCCTTCTGCTCTGCCAGCTTCAGCTGCCACTCGGCCACCAGTTCGGCGTTGGTGGGCTCCCTGGCCTCTACCTGCTCAATCGCCGTCTGGTAACCTGCCCAACCCGCGGCAACCAGCAGGGAAAGCACCAGAAACAGCAAAGCAACAGCAAGCGTACTGTTGATAGACAACACCCGGGATTTTCCGTGGTGTTTGCCAACGAAAATAATGTTCATATCATCATCAGGTTTCATCGTTGAGCCGCAACCGCATCCTGTAGTGTTGCGCCCCGGAAAAATCCGAAGGGGGTCTGCCATCCTTTGGCAACAGCTACATACTGAAAAAATTGCAGCGCCCGGTAGACATACTCATTTATCACAATGTAAAACGAGTGTAATACAGGCACTACGCATAAACCGTGCCGAAGTGTAACCAATCGTAAACGGAGCCGTCGAGTAAAAACGCCGCCATGAAACGCAAAAGCGAGCAAAAAATGACCTTCGACAAGCTGGGCAAGACCCCGGTACTCAAGGATCTAGTGGCAAAGGCCGAACTTCACCGACAGGCAGAGGCAGAAGTTCTCGCAGCCCTACCGCAGGATCTGGTTAAGGGCACACGCTTTGTCAGCTGCAAAGACGGCGAACTGGCTCTGACAGCCGAAACCGCCGGGAAGGCCAGTCAGATCCGGTTCCGCCAGCACGAGATCATGGAAAAGCTTAGAGAGAACGAACTCTTCCGGTTCGTCTGGAAACTGAGGGTCAAGGTTGCGCCACCACGGTTCCGGGAAAAACCGGTGTTCAAGAAGGAGCCCTTGAGTAAAGAAAATGCCCGGCTCCTCAAAGAGGAAGCCGGGCACACGAAGGATAAAGCATTACGCGAGGTTCTCGAAAAACTCGCTAGCCACGTCCGGGATTAAAGCGTCCGGCTTTAACCCGCCGCCAGCACAGGCTTCATGTAGGAAATCGGGGCAGTGGCCTCATCATCAAAGGTAACCACTTCCCAGGCATCCTCTTCTGCCCTGAGCTTGCGCAACAGCTTGTTGTTCAGATCGTGACCGGATTTGATACCGCGGAACTCACCAATCAGGCTGTTACCCAACTGGTAAAGGTCACCGATGGCATCAAGCAGCTTGTGCTTCACGAATTCATCGTCATAGCGCAGACCGTCTTCGTTGAGGATCTTGTAGTCATCCACAACGATAGCGTTATCCACACTGCCACCAAGGGCGAGGTTCATGGCACGCAATTTTTCGATGTCACGCATGAACCCGAAGGTCCGTGCGCGGCTCACTTCCTTGACAAAGGAAGTGCTGGAAAAATCAACGGTTGCGGTCTGGGCGCGGCCTTTGAACACCGGGTGATCAAAGTCGATTCCGAAGCTGACCTTGAAGCCCTCGAAAGGCAGCAGGGTCGCTTTCTTGTCGCCTTCCTCAACCGTAACCTCACGCTTGATGCGGATAAAACGCTTGGCCGCATCCTGCTCGGCAATACCGGCGGATTGCAGAAGAAACACAAACGGACCGGCAGAGCCGTCCATGATGGGCACTTCCGCGGCGCTAAGCTCGACGAAACAGATAGACCTTCTCACCCGAGTGCAAGCCAACACCGGTGGCACGGATGGTGTTTTTAAGTGTCCGTTGTCTGATCATCGGTACATAATTCCGTCACAAAAAGGCGATATTCTAGGCAAAAATCTGCCCGGAGAATATCAGAAAATAAGACTGAATACCATTTAACCAATCCGTTGTTGCCGAATGTTCATTCAGCGCGCAACTATTGGCAATCGGTGCACGTATTCACCGGTTTTCGGGTTCCATATTTCGATGACAAACCGGAACCGGATCACAATTGCACCAGATTATCAGTCAGCCTGACGACGGAGGAATGCGGGAATATCGAGATAGTCGACACCCTGTTCCTCGCTGTCCTTGCTCTGGTCGATAGCTACGTTCCCGTGGGAAACGGCCCGGCGACGCAGAACAGCAGGACGATCCAGCTGGTTGTAATCGGTTTTGCCGTCCAGGGTGCGGGTGTTGTCCACCACCTTGGTCGGCTTCTCGCGATCACCGCCCAGACCGGTCGCAACAACCGTTACCTTGAGTTCGTCGGTCATCTCCGGATCAATGACGGTACCAACAACCACCGTGGCAGAATCAGACGCAAACTCACGCACAATGTCGCCAACCTCGGAGAATTCGCCCAGGTTGAGGTCCATGCCGGCGGTGATGTTGACCAGAATACCTTTGGCACCCTGCAGGTTGATGTCTTCCAGCAGCGGGCTGCGAACGGCCGCTTCGGCGGCTTCCCGCGCACGGTTTTCGCCGGTCGCGCGAGCTGTGCCCATCATCGCCATACCCATTTCGGACATGACGGTCTTCACGTCGGCAAAGTCGACGTTGATCATACCGTTGCGGGTAATCAGGTCGGCGATGCCCTGAACCGCACCCAGAAGCACGTCATTGGCGGCGGCAAAGGCGTCCAGCAGGCTGGTTTTCTTGCCCATCACGGCCAGCAACTTCTCGTCGGCAACGGTCAGAATGCCGAGCTCACGGGCCACTTCCGCCACGATCGGCGCAGCGCCGGTACCGGTGCCACCGCCCATACCTGCGGTGATGAAAACCATGTCCGCGCCCTTGATGGCCTCGGCAATGCGATCACGATCTTCCAGGGCGGACTGACGACCAACCTCCGGATTGGCGCCGGCACCCAGCCCCTTGGTGATGTTGCCACCGAGCTGAATGATCTGGCGCGCGTCCATATCGGTCAGCGCCTGCGCATCTGTGTTGGCGCAGATAAATTCCACACCTTCGATGTCGCTGTTAAGCATATGGCGAACGGCGTTACCGCCACCACCGCCTACACCGACGACTTTAATGACAGCGTTTTGCTGGACATTATCGACGAGTTCAAACATTTCCCCTACTCCTTCGTGCTGTTTTCAGCCCTTGTTCCGGGCTGTTTGTTCGAGATTGTGTTTTCGAGATACCTTCGTGTACTACCCACCCGGTTCCGTCAGAAATGACCGGTAAACCAGGCTTTCATGCGCTCAAACAGCGAGGGTGCATCTTCACCCTTGAGCACCGGTGCCCGCCCCAGGTCCATCTGGCGGAAACCATGAATCAACAACCCGACGCCGGTGGCGTAGATGGGGTTATTGACTACCTCCGTCATGCCGGAAACTGCCTGCGGACAGGCCAGCCTTACCGGCATGTGGAAGATCTCTTCGGCCAGTTCCACCACCCCTTCCATGGTGGACGAACCGCCGGTTATCACGATGCCTGCCGGAATCAGATCCTCGAACCCGGACCGGCGCAATTCTGACTGCACCAGGGTGAACAGCTCCTCGTAACGCGGCTCCACCACCTCAGCCAGGGCCTGCCTGGACAGATCCCGCGGAGCGCGATCGCCCACACTGGGCACCTTGATGGTTTCATCCGCGCCGGCCAGCTGGGTCAGGGCGCAGGCATACTTGATCTTGATTTCTTCGGCGTTCTGCGTGGGTGTGCGCAGTGCCATGGCAATGTCGTTGGTGACCTGGTCGCCGGCGATCGGAATTACCGCCGTGTGTCGAATCGCACCGCCGGTAAACACGGCAATGTCGGTGGTGCCGCCACCGATATCGACGACGCAGACCCCAAGTTCCTTTTCGTCTTCGGTGAGGATGGCGTGACTGGAAGCCAGCTGCTCCAGGATGATGTCATCCACCTCGAGGCCACACCGCTTGACGCATTTCTCGATGTTCTGGGCGGCATTCACCGCGCAGGTCACCAGGTGAACCTTTGCCTCCAGGCGCACACCGGACATCCCCATGGGTTCCTTGATGCCTTCCTGGCTGTCGATCACGAACTCCTGGGGCAGAATGTGAAGGATCTTCTGGTCTGCCGGAATCGCGACCGCCTGGGCGGCATCAATCACCCGGTCAATGTCGGCCTGGGTGACTTCACGGTCACGGATGGCAACGATCCCGTGGGAGTTCAGGCTCTTGATATGGCTGCCCGCAATGCCCGCATACACCGAGTGAATGCGGCAACCGGCCATCAACTCTGCCTCTTCCACAGCGCGCTGAATGGCCTGGACGGTGGTTTCGATGTTCACCACCACTCCACGCTTGAGGCCCCGGGAAGGGTGAGAGCCAATGCCCACCACTTCGATGGTGCCGTCCATCTTGCGCTTGCCGACAATCGCAACCACCTTGGAGGTTCCGATATCGAGGCCGACAATCATGTTTTCCGTTTCAACCGATGACATGTGTTCCACCAAACCGTAGGTCTGAATTAACCGTTGCTATGATTTTGGGCTGGAGGCTGTCTCGACAGCTTTCCATTTGACCGCCACACCATTGGTGTAACGGGCATCCACCCGACTGACTTCGTCCGACCGTGCTGCCAGCCGGTTTTCATAAACCGTGATAAACCGCTCGAATCGCTGCTCCACCTGATCCCGGCCAAGCAC
>LULL01000313.1_pt1 | contig 16237 bp, 14 predicted proteins | sample 728161 | NCBI WGS metagenome assembly LULL01 (sample SAMN03860290, study PRJNA289734) | marine metagenome | biome: seawater column; feature: ocean; material: water; isolation source: Red Sea water column Station 149 - depth 500m | place: Saudi Arabia: Red Sea | collected 2011-10-15 | depth 500 m
CCCTTACAAAGCGCGGTGCTCGGGGTTCAACACGCATTCGCAATGTTTGGAGCAACTGTTCTTGCACCACTGTTGATGGGATTTAGCCCCAACCTTGCGATCCTCATGTCAGGGATCTGTACCATTATTTTCTTCCTCATCACTGGTGGACGCGTTCCAAGTTACTTAGGATCAAGTTTTGCCTTTATTGGTGTCGTGGCAGCTGCAACAGGTCATGTCACTGGCTCAGGTGCGAATCCAAATTTAGCCATCGCCTTAGGTGGTATTGTTGCCTGCGGTATTTTTTATGCGTTGATTGGCTTTGCGGTGATGCTCACAGGAACACGCTGGATCGAAAAATTGATGCCACCTGTGGTTACAGGTGCGATCGTGATGATTATTGGTCTCAACCTTGCTCCTGTCACGATTAAAGGTGTTGCAGGTCAACCTTTTGAAATGTGGATGGCACTGATCACTGTACTCAGTATGGGCATTATCGCAGTCTTTACCAAAGGTTTATTACAGCGTTTATTGCTTCTCGTTGGATTATTGATTGCTTATGCGATCTATGCAATTGCCACCAATATTCTGGGGTATGGCAAGCCGATTGATTTCTCCCAAATCGCTGCTGCGCCTTGGTTTGGTATTCCAACGTTCTCGCATCCGAAATTTGATTTAAACGCGATTTTGATTATTGCGCCAGTTGCCTTGATTTTAGTCGCTGAAAACCTTGGTCATATCAAAGCAGTCGGTGCAATGACAGGTGAAAACTTAACCCCACAGTTGGGTAAAGCCTTTGTTGCAGATGGTCTCGCAACCACATTATCAGGCAGTGTCGGAGCACCCGGCATGACCACTTATGGCGAGAATATTGGTGTCATGGCGGTGACGCGTGTCTATTCGACGATTATCTTTGTGATTGCTGGTGTTTTTGCGATTTTTCTAGGACTTTCACCAAAGTTTGGGGCTGTGATTAGCACCATCCCAACGGCGGTACTGACAGGTGCTTCTATCGTCGTCTTTGGTTTAATTACCATTGCTGGTGCAAAAATCTGGATCGAAAATAAAGTCGATTTCTCTAATAATAAAAATCTGATCATCGCTTCTGTCACCATTATTTTAGGTGCAGGTAACTTCGAACTGCTCTTTGGTAACTTCAATTTAGGTGGGATCGGAACCGCAACTTTTGCTGCGATTTTCCTGAACTTATTGTTTAGCCTAAAAGATAAAAACTAGAAAACCAAGGCAGCGTAAGCTGCCTTTTTTATGCAATATGGAACTATACAATGCCACCATTTGCTCTGATGACTTGTGCATTAATCCAATCACTTTGATGGCTTACTGCAAATTGAATCACGGCGGCAATATCTTCTACCGTACCTAAACGCTCTAAAGGTGCCGCTTTGCTAAGCTGAGCAATTAGCTCATCACTTTTGCCTTCAAAGAATAATTCTGTTGCTGTCGGCCCTGGAGCAATCGCATTCACCGTGATATTTTTACCTCTTAATTCTTTCGCTAAAATAGCAGTCAGCGACTCTATCGCCGCTTTAGACGCAGTGTAAATCCCATAGCCTTCAAGCTTCATTCCAATCACACTGCTCGACAGGTTTATAATCTTGCCACCATGTTCAAGTCGTTTTGCAGCTTCTCGCATGGTATACAGCGAACCTTTCAGGTTGATCGCGAGCACTCGTTCAATCGTCTCATCATCCAAAGCCTCGATCTTTTTAAAACACATCACGCCTGCATTATTAATGAGGATATCTACTTTGCCATAGCTTTGAATGGCATAATCAAATAGTGCGCTAACATCTTGGGACTTACTCACATCAGCTTTAAAGCAACTCGCAACGCCACCGAGCGCTTCAATTTGTGTAACGACCCGCGTTGCCTCGGCATCATTATTGGCATAATTAATCACAATTTTATGCCCTTGCTGCGCCAATAATGCAGCAGTAAAAGCACCAATCCCTCGCGATGCACCTGTAATTAAAATCACTTTTTTGTCGTCAGCTGGTTTTACTAAAGTATCCATATTTGACCTCATATCAAAAAATTTATCTTTGGATACGATCTATGCTACTGTTCTTATAAAAGAAGATAATCCATCATATTTCGGCATGTTTGTCCGAATTTTCCGAACAAAATAATGAGCACTGTGACATGGATAAATTGAATGCAATGTCTGTTTTTATACATGTGGTCGAGCAAAGAAGTTTTACCAAAGCAGCACAACTCCTGAACCTACCTCGCTCAACAATCACGGATGCGATTAAACAACTCGAAGCGCAACTCAATACGCGGCTTTTGTTTCGCACGACACGTCAGGTCAACCCTACGGATGAGGGCAATCTTTACTATCAACGTTGTAAATACATTCTGAGTTATATTGATGAGTCTGATCATGACTTTTTACATGCTAAGCCACAAGGCACATTAAAAATTGAAGTACATGGGATTTTTGCTGCTCACTTTATTATTCCAAAGCTACATGCATTTTTAACTGAATATCCGCAAATACAGCTACAACTCACCGAGAGTGATCGCTATGTCGATGTGATTAAGGAAGGCATTGATTGCGTTATTCGTATTGGATATTTAAATGACAGTGAACTGGTGGTTCGACATCTTGGACATATTCAGCAAGTAACACTCGCAAGCCCAAAATATTTAGAAAAATATGGTACGCCCAACACATTAAACGATTTAAAACAGCATTTTATGATTGGTTTTTACTCGACTGCTCGACAAAAACCACTCCCTCTAGAATTTATCGTCAATCAACAGCTAGAGACTTATGATTTAACATCGATGATTCAAGTGAATGGCGCTCATTCCTATTCATCAGCCGCCGCAGAAGGCTTTGGGATTATCCAAGTTCCTCGTTATGGTCATTTAAAAGACATCGAGAGTGGTCAACTCTGTCCACTATTAACTGAATATCAAGTTCCCTCTTTACCCGTTTCTTTACTCTATCCTTCAAAAACTTTAGTGTCGCCGAGACAGCGAGTCTTTATCGATTGGATCGTACAATTATTTGAACAATATCCTTTAGACAATGATTAAATCTTTTCTTATTTTCAGACAAATGCTGAGTCAATCAAACTATTTTGGCTGCCCTATCTTTATTTCAAGCATTTTTAGTATGATGAGTTTTTGCATTTCAATGCGTTGCTCATATGCGTTTTGATTTTTTTGATATCCAATTACTCCAACACATCGTAACAACAGGCAGTCTGACCAAAGGCGCTGAGCGTTCTGCTATTTCCCTACAAGCAGCCAGTGAGCGGATTAAAAAGCTCGAACAATATTTCGATACACCGCTATTTATTCGACATAGTACAGGGGTTGAATTGACCAGCGCTGGACATGCGTTGGCTGAACATGCGCGGTTGTTACTGGTTCAAAAGCAGCAACTCGAACAAGACATGCAGCGCTTTCGGCAGCAAGTGCCTGAGTCATTAACACTATGGTGTAACTCATCGGCACAAAGTGAATATTTGCCGACCTTGTTACCCCAATATCTAATGCATCACCCTGAAATTAACATCGACTTACATGAGGCTGAAAGCTCCGATATTGTTGCGGCATTAACGAAAGGGATTGCCAAACTTGGTTTAGTCTCTAGTTTTTTTGATACACAACATCTGCAAACACAAGAGTTTGCAAGTGATCCTTTGGTTTTGATATGTCCTGCTGCTCATGCATTACAACACTCTGAACAATTAAATTTACTCGATGCATTGAACTATGGATTCATTGGTTTAATGCCACATCATTCTTTGCAACAATCTATTGAAACCCAAGCAAAATTACTTGGTTTTAATATTCAGTACCGTTTGCGATTGCCTAATTTTTCCGCTATTGCCGAAGTCGTTGATCAGGGCGTTGGAATTGCCATCATGCCTGCTCGTGCAGCGCAACGCTTGCAAGCTGACTATCATTTTCATACGGTACAATTGCGAGGGGCATGGGCGAACCGTAAACTATTACTCGCCACACAGGATTTCAATCAACTTTCTTTGAATTACCAACAATTTGCAGAATTCTTATTGCAGCATCGCCCTTTATCCGAATAGCGCTTAATGCGATAACATATAAGCCCCTAATGCCACCAAGCCAATAAAAAATAAGCAGCGAAAACGTTGTTCATTGAGTTGATAGCGAATTTTTTTACCCAACCACATCCCGACTAAGGCCGCAACCAAAGCCACAATGGAAAGACGATAATCGAGTGTGACACCAGCCATTGGGTTGTGATGTAAAAAAACAGCCAAGCAAATCGTCGATACGGTAAAGGTTAATCCCAAAGCTTGTACCAACTCATCGCGTTGCAAATGCAAAGATTGCAAGTAAGGCACAACTGGAATAATGATCACCCCAGTTGCCACAGTCACAGCTCCCCCGATATAGCCCACCACAGGGGATAACCAAGTTTCATATCGACTTAGATCAGGTAATGCTTTTACGCACAGTCCGTAAATACCATACAGTGCCAACATACTGCCCAATAAAAGCTCACTACTTTGTCCATGGCTTTGATTCAAGGTCGGTAAGAAACTCCAAATAGAACCCACCACAATTCCAATCAGCAATGACCAAAAGCGGCAGATAAATGTCCAAACTCGACCCTCTGCAAATAGCTGCCAAATGTTCGTCATCATGGATGGGACTATGAGTAAAGAAGCGGCTTGAAAAGGACTCATTGCAATTGTTAATAGCCCCATCGACACGGCAGGTAAACCGAGACCGATCATGCCCTTAATCATCCCTGCAAAGATAAAGACGAATACAATAATTGCGATAAAGGTCACAGACATACTCCATGGATAGATCGGAGTTATGCTACGAAAAACTGAGGTACTGCCCTATTCTTATTTTTGGGAGTCAGCCTCAGGCTGAGCTTGAGGCCATTTTGTATTTATCTTCTAACACATTACTGATGATGCTCTCGATCATCCAAACACGATATAAGCTATTAAACACATAACTTTGCCCGTCAATTCGCAATTCTAAGACTGGAAAATCAGGCTGATGCTTTTGCTGACAGAGTTCATCATTTTGTTTTAACAAGACTTCAACATCTTGCTCAGTCAGTTGCTCGATCTCTAAACGTTTTTGCATCCGTTGGAAATGTGCTTTGAAGGACATGTCTTTACCGTGTGTCCAAACACTTTCTAATATCTGATGTACAACATCCACTTGCTGCTCTTCAGGCACGCTATAAAACAGCTTAGCCATTTCATAAGTGGCTTCTTTGGTTGGGCGACAAAACGGTGTAAAGGCAACTTGTGTTCGCTTAGATACACGTGTTGCTAAGCTCCAATCAAACCAATCTCGACCATGATAGCTCAGAGGATATACTTTCAACTGAATATTATAATAATTGGCCAGTTCTTCTTTGATATATGCCAATAATAACCAGCTCATTGGATCTTCAAGTGCAATATAGAGATCTAACTCTGGATGCATGGCTTGCACTTCATTCAATGCCTCACCATCATTGATCAAATGCTCACGCCATTCGATATGATTGATCAAGAAAATTGGATTTCCTGTCAGCAACTTCTGTTGTTTGAGGCGACGTGTTAAGCGCAATAAATCATCAACGGCTTGATATTTACGCTCACCAAATTCGAAATAACTCGCAGCTACTGGAACGTCACTAAAAATACGTTCGGGATAATGCTGCGGGGTTTGGTGTTTGCTTGCCATGGTATGCAAGGTACGCAATTTGCCATATTGTTGTTGCCACAACATATGAAAGACATCTTCAAGCAGATGTAGGAAGTTTTGTTCTCTTAACGGCGTATTTCTTAGAATTGTTTCCGCTTGTTGTAATGCTTCTGCGCTTGGAATCTCGGGAGTATCGTCAAAGCCAAAACGATGTTGCTTGGCTAAAATTTTGGCATCATTTAAACAATATTGCTGCCAATCCTGTGCAGACATGCCATTCGGAGGTTCTGCATCTTGCCTCGAAATAATCACTTTCAGCGGCTTGAGCTCATCACTCAAGATTTCATTGAGCTGATCAAGTTGTTGCACCGCAAGATAGCTATAAACATCGTCTAGACGTAGGTAAATGCTTAAACCCTGTTCCGTAGGTAAAACCGCCTGACGAGAAGGTTTCTGATAGAACCAACTCGATCGGATGGGATCAAACCAACGACGTAACAAAGACATGTCAATCGCCTCTAAGCGTAATGAATGATAGAAAAGAAGATATATTTCCCAAGTGTACTGTTAAATGAGAACCAAGGGTATTTTATATTATAAAAATCAAACATCAAAAAATTCTCCTTGTAACACAACGATGGCATTACAAGGAGAGCGATGCTGAGCATTTAGATCAGCAAAGGAATTTTACAAAACGCGTACTGCACCTTTCGCGGCACTGGTCGAATGCATCGCATAAATCTTCAACGACTTAGATACTTTACGCTTACGCTCTTCAGCTGGGTGCCAGCCTTTAGCATCTTGTACGGTACGGCGATGTGCCATCGTTGCATCATCAATATCAAGATGAATCGTACGATTTGGAATATCGATTTGAATGGTGTCACCATCTTCAACCAAACCGATTGCACCACCTTCCGCAGCTTCTGGAGAAACGTGACCAATCGATAGGCCTGAAGAGCCACCAGAGAAACGACCATCCGTAATCAAGGCGCAGTCTTTACCTAAACCTTTAGATTTCAAATAGCTTGTTGGATATAACATTTCTTGCATACCCGGTCCACCGCGTGGGCCTTCATAGCGAATGACCACGATATCACCAGCAACGATCTTATGATCTAAAATGGCTTCTACAGCAGCATCTTGGCTTTCAAAAACGCGTGCAGTCCCTGTAAATTTAAGGATTGATTCATCTACACCCGCAGTTTTTACGATACAGCCATCCAGCGCGATGTTGCCGTAAAGTACTGCCAAACCACCATCTTTAGAGAAGGCATGTTCAGCATTACGGATCACGCCTTTCTCACGGTCACCATCTAAAGTTGAGTAATAACGATTTTGAGAGAATGCAACTTGCGTTGGAATACCGCCCGGAGATGAACGATAGAATTCATACACATCTGCATCTTCAGTACGAATAATATCCCATTTATCTAAGGCATCTTTGAGTGTTTTTTCATGTACAGTTGGGCATTCAGTGTTGAGTAACTTGGCACGATCTAACTCACCCAAGATCGCCATGATGCCACCCGCACGATGTACATCTTCCATATGCACATCAGATTTTGCAGGCGCAACTTTTGACAATACAGGCACTTGACGTGACAAACGGTCGATATCATCCATCGTGAAATCAACTTCTGCCTCATGCGCAGCAGCAAGTAAATGCAATACAGTGTTGGTCGAACCACCCATCGCGATATCCAAAGTCATGGCATTTTCAAATGCAGCTTTGGTTGCAATAGAACGTGGCAAAATACTGTCATCATTTTGTTCATAATAACGTTTCGCCAGTTCAACCACTAAACGACCCGCTTTAAGGAATAATTTTTCACGATTTGCATGTGTCGCAACAATTGAACCATTGCCCGGCAAAGACAAACCAAGCGCTTCGGTCAAACAGTTCATCGAGTTTGCAGTAAACATCCCTGAACATGAACCACAAGTCGGACATGCAGAGCGTTCGAAAGCAGCGACTTCTTCATCGGTATAGCTTTCATCAGCAGCAACAACCATGGCATCAACAAGATCAATGGCTTTTTCATCACCACGGAACTTCACTTTACCCGCCTCCATTGGACCACCGGAAACGAATACCACTGGAATGTTTAAACGCATTGCTGCCATCAACATTCCCGGTGTGATCTTGTCACAGTTTGAGATGCAAACCATTGCATCGGCACAGTGTGCATTGACCATGTACTCAACTGAGTCAGCGATCAAATCACGCGAAGGCAATGAATACAACATACCGTCATGACCCATCGCAATACCATCATCAACCGCAATGGTATTAAATTCTTTAGCAACACCACCCGATGCTTCAATTTCTCTCGCAACGAGTTGCCCTAAATCTTTAAGATGCACATGCCCTGGAACGAATTGGGTAAATGAGTTGACCACCGCAATAATTGGCTTGCCAAAATCTTCATCTTTCATACCTGTCGCACGCCATAAACCACGCGCGCCAGCCATATTTCTTCCATGTGTTGATGTTTTCGAACGATAATCAGGCATTTTTTATTCCCAACAAGTGTGTGCTCGAGAAAAATAGGGCTTTCTCTCTAGCGAAATGATACTGAGCTTTTTCCATCATACTACAAGTTATCGTTTAACTCATGACCAGTGGACCTATCTTTTTTGCACAAAAGCAATTCAATCCATCGAATTAGGGACTAGTGGCTTTTTCGCTTATAATTTGCAGCAAGTTTTAGTTGGATTATCTTTGTGAAAATCATTTTTGCTGGTACGCCTGAATTTGCGGCAACCGCATTGGCGGCATTATTAAAAACATCACACCAGATCATTGCTGTTTATACCCAACCTGACCGTAAATCAGGGCGTGGGCAAAAATTAACGCCATCTCCTGTTAAACAATTGGCGCTTGAACACAGTTTACCTGTTTATCAACCTTTGCATTTTAAAGCGTCGACGGAAGAAGGCCTAGCAGCTCAACAAGAATTGGCAGCTTTGGGTGCTGATGTGATGGTGGTCGCAGCTTATGGTCTGATCTTACCGCAAGCCGTTTTAGATACACCCAAATACGGATGCCTGAATATTCACGGTTCACTATTACCGCGTTGGCGTGGTGCTGCACCGATTCAACGTGCAATCGCGACGGGTGATGATGAAACAGGGATTACCATCATGCAGATGGCAGCTGGTTTAGATACAGGCGATATGATGTATAAAACCTATTGCCCAATTACAGCAGAAGATACCTCTGCCAGCTTGCATGACAAATTGGCAGATCAGGGTGCAGAAGCGATTTGTACTGTGCTTGAATCAGAACAAAGCCTGCAAGATTTTATTGCCAAACGTGAAGTGCAAGATGAAGCACTCACTGTTTATGCCCACAAACTCGTGAAAGCAGAAGCGCGTATCGATTGGACACAAAATGCCATTCAAATCGACCGTAATATCCGTGCTTTTAACCCGTGGCCAGTTGCCTTTATTCAACTGGATGAAAACAATGCACTGCGTGTATGGGGCTCTATGCTTTCTTCCCACAGCAAAACCGATGCTCAAGTCGGTGAGATTGTAGCGATGGACAAACAAGGTGTACACGTTGCTTGTGGCGACAATACGGCAGTCTGCCTCACCAGTCTTCAGTGGCCGGGTGCTAAAGCCCTCAATCCAGTTCAAATTGCCCAAACCCAGAAATTACATATTGGACAAATTCTCCCATGAGCCAATCAAATCAATCCTCTGTAAAAAATTTGAATCTGCGTGCGCAAGTGATCAAAACACTTTTGGCGGTTCAAAATGGGCAATCTTTGTCTTCCGTTTTAAATCAACATATCAATATGGTTTCTGAACGTGACCGTGGTTTATATCACGAACTCACTTTAGGTTGCTTACGCCAATGGCATTCATTAAAAGCCATTACCTTACCATTGCTCACAAAGCCATTAGACAATGAAGCACTAGAAAGTTGTTTATATCTTGGTTTATATCAAATTCTATGTACTCGTATTCCAGTACATGCCGCGATTTCAGAAACGGTAAATGCGGCCAAGCAACTCGGTTTCGGGCCAATGAGTGGTTTAGTGAATGCGATTCTGCGTCGTGTTTCACGTGAAACAGATGAATTTCAAACAGCCTTGAATAATACGCATGGTTTACCAAGTTGGTTATTCAAACGACTCAAAAAAGATTGGCCTGAGCAAGCAGAGCATCTGTGCCAAGCCTTAAAACAAGTCGCACCGCTCACCCTTCGTGTCAATGAGCGCCAAGTCAGTCGTGACGAATATTTAGAGATTTTGGACGAGGAACAGATTGATGCTCGTCCTTGCATGCTTTCAAATGTTGGTATTGTTTTGGGACAAACGGGCAATATTACCCATTTACCGGGTTTTGAAGAAGGTGGTTTTTCTGTTCAGGATGAACATGCACAGTTGTGTGCCACGCTTTTACCGAACCTAGATAGCAAAGTGGTGGTTGATGCCTGTGCTGCACCTGGCGGCAAAACAGCACATATCCTTGAGCGCTTTAACCCTAAAAAATTGATTGCCCTTGATCATGATGCGAAACGTTTATTGCGTGTTTCTGAAAATATCGAACGTCTTGGCTTAGATCAAACCGAAGTTGAGATTATCGCAGCAGATGCAACCACATGGCAGACGCAGCAACTGGTCGACTGTATCGTGTTAGATGCACCTTGTTCGGCAACAGGCGTAATTCGTCGCCATCCTGATATTCGCTTACTCAGACAGTCCACTGATATTGCACAAACAGTCGCTTTACAGCAGCAGATTTTGCAACACATGTGGCAACAGCTTAAAGTCGGCGGTACGTTGCTGTATATCACTTGCTCAATCTTAAAAGTCGAGAATGAGCAGCAAATGGCGACATTCTTTGCGGAACATGCTGATGCAGAAGAAGTCAAAATTGAAGCTGATTGGGGCATTGAACAGACCTATGGGCGTCAGTTACTTCCTGCTGCACAATCAGGTGATGGTTTCTATTATTGCTTAATTAAAAAATTGGCATAATAAAAAAAGCAGGCTTAAAGCCTGCTTTTTTTACTTTTTAAGTATCTCAGCGTGATTCTAGTCTTCAGGATTGCGCAATAAGTGCAAAATCGAAAGAGATAAACCACCCCATAGTAAAGCAATTGCAATCACTAACATGATAATAGCTGAAGTCGTCATTTCACTCTCCTAGCGATTTTTTAAACTAGACATGAATAAAGCACCGATTGCACAGAACAAGATACAGCCCCAACCAAACCAAAGCTGTAAACTCATTGAGTAATCGCCATATCCTTTTTGCAATAAAGCACTTAAAGCAAGACCAAGCGTAGATAACAACACTACTGGCGTGATCACGGTCAACGTGAATTCCCAGATTTTTCCTAACTTGATTGTTGAAATGCTGTTTACGTGTAACTCAAGCTCTCGCATCAATGAACGCTTGAACCAAGACACCATGATGATCGAAACAAGTGCACCAGAAACAATACCCAAGTTATTGATAAAATGATCGATAATATCAACTAATTTAATGGCATTAGCGCTTGAGAACAGTGCAATAGAAACAATACCAGTACCACCACCAATAATAGTTACGGCTTTCGCACGGCCCCATTTTAATTTGTCCTGCATCGCTGCAATTGGCACTTCTAAAATACTCACCATTGACGTTACACCTGCAACGAACAATGAAGTAAAGAATAAAATACCGAATAACTCAGCACCCGCCCCTAAGCTGGAAATGATCTTAGGGAATGCAATAAACGCAAGACCAATACCACCGCTTACCACATCTTGAACACTTTTATCCGCAGCATGTGCCATAAAGCCCAATGCAGCAAATACCCCAATCCCGGCAAGTAATTCAAACGAAGAGTTTGCAAAACCAACAACGAAACCAGAACCTGTTAAATTTGTTTTTGGTTTGAGATACGAGGCATAGGTCACCATAATCCCGAAACCAACAGATAACGAGAAGAAGATATGACCATAAGCAGCAAGCCATACTTTATAGTCTTTCATCGCCTCCCAGTTCGGCGTAAAGAATGCATTTAAACCTTCAGAAGCACCTGGTAAACGTAATGCTTGAATCACGAGTACGCTAAAAAGAACGATTAAAAGCGGCATGAAAATACGGTTTGCAAGCTCAACCCCTTTCCGAACACCACCGTATAAAATCACGAGCACAAGCGCCCAAACACCAATCAATGGCCATAACAAATGACTAATAAAGGTCATGTCAAAACCAGCTGCATCTGAAGTTGCTAAGAAAGCTTTAAAGAAATAACCCTCAGGATCAGCACCCCAAGATTGATTGAACGAGAAATAGATATAGCTACCAGCCCACGTCAAGACGCTGGCATAGTAAAGACCGATGATGATACATACACAAGCTTGCCACCAACCCAAAGCCTCAGCTTTTTTAGTCAATTGTTCATAAGCTTTTGGAGGTGCACCTGTACTACGATGACCCACGGCATAGTCTAGGAATAACAGCGGTAAACCTGCTGTCAAAAGCGCAACTAAATAAGGAATTAAGAACGCGCCGCCGCCATTTTCATAAGCGACATAGGGAAAGCGCCAAATATTACCCAAACCAACAGCAGATCCAACCGCCGCAATAATAAAACCAGATCGAGCAGACCAGTTTTCACGAGTATCTGTCATAAATCACCTAAATATGATAAAGGTTACTTTTAATGCTGCCTACACTTTATTTTTTTGTTACAAGCAAGAAAAGTACCACAAAAATTTTGTGTTGTTTGTCAAAGAGCATCACCTTTTGGGCAGATTGATTCTTCAGAACAAACGAGCAAAATAGAAAATTCTTCCTTAAAGAGCTTTGTCCATTTTTTGCTACTTAATAGCTGAACAATACCCGTTTTTATTTCTTTTTACTGTAAATTCTGGACGAAAAAACTATATTTTTCGAACGATTGATTATTTTTCAATTCACTGCAATATTGACCTGACAGTCAAGTTTTACAGGATAAGTTTATAAAATAATCAATCATTAAAATCATCATGCCCTCTTATCTCAATTATTGCTTATTGTTTAATTGCGAGTAACCGTTCTTCTTGCATATCTCGGATGGCCGAATGAATTCCTTCTCGACCTAAACCTGAGTCTTTTACACCGCCATAAGGCATATTATCCACACGGAAAGTCGGTACATCATTGATAATGACACCACCCACATGCAAATGATCCCATGCATACAGCATCTTATTTAGATTCTGTGTATAAACGCCTGCTTGTAGCCCAAAACGACTTTGATTAATCGTCGCGATCCCTTGTTCAAAATCTTTGTACTTTTCTAAAATCGCAACTGGACCAAAGGCTTCATCTTTATACACCTCAAGCTTTGTATCTACATTCTCCAGAAGTGTAGGTTCAAATAGAACACCTTGTAATGTTCCTCCTATCAGTACTTTTGCCCCTTTTTTCTCCGCTTTATCAATCCACTTTTTCAAGCGCACTGCTTCTGCTTCCTTAATCATCGGACCAACCAAGGTTGTGCTTAAACTTGGATCATCAACTTTGATTTTTTTCACTTTCGCGAGTAATTTCTTTTTAACCTCCGTGTATATATCTGCATGAACTAAAACTCGTTGTACACTAATACAAATCTGACCTGCATGACCATAAGCCGCTCCAACCAAACGATCAATCAAAGCATCATCAACAGGAGTATCTGGCTCAATTAATACCGCAGCATTTCCACCCAATTCTAAAGTGACTTTCTTGCGGCCTGCGCGTGCTTTCATGTCCCAGCCGACTTGATCTGAACCAGTAAAGCTCAGAAGTTTAAAGCGATCATCCGTCACTAAAATATCCGCTGCTTGACGATCACACGGCAATACTGACCAAGAACCTTTTGGAAGATTAGTTTCAGCTAAGACTTGGGCAATTTTTAATGCACTAATTGGAGTTAAACTGGCAGGCTTTAAAACAAAAGGACAACCCGCCGCAATCGCAGGGGCGATCTTATGCGCCACCAAATTTAATGGAAAATTAAATGGACTAATTAACGAGATCGCACCAACAGGTACATGTTTCACCATTCCTCTAAAACGTGCCGCAGCTGGTGTAACCGCCAAAGGTAACATTCGACCATCATCAAGTTGAGTAACAGCATCCGCAGCGAGTTGAAAAGTATTAATTAAGCGCTCTACTTCAGCACTCGCAGCACCGCGAGGCTTTCCACCTTCCGCAATTAAAATCTCGGTGAGTTCTTCCCTTAATTCATTAAACCGCTTCACACAGTGCAATAAAATTTTTTGTTTTTGATACGGTTTTAATGCTGCCATTTCTGCTTCAGCTTTTACCGATGCAGCAATAGCCTTTTCCAAAACTTTTGCATCTGCTAAAGCAACCCGTGCATAGACAGTATGTTGATATTTATGCTGTACTTCGAGCCATTGCCCTGTTGTAATTGCTTTCCCTGCTACATATAAAGGGTAATCCACACACGATTCTACTTCTGTCATTATTTATTCTCTTTTCACATAATTTAAAATTAGACTACTGCATATTGCTCAAGATCACTATATGATGCGTCCAATCTAGGGTGAATTCATAACAATTCATTACGGTTTTAATATTAATTAGGACAATGCAATGAAACTATTAAAATTAACGCTACTTGCTTTAGGGACAAGCGTTTGTAGTTTAGCTCAAGCCGATGTGATCGGTGTAAAAGCTGATGCAAGTTATTGGTTTTATGATGGTAAAGCTAAAGTTCAGCCTAATAACACTACATCTTTATCGAATCAAACTGGTATAGATAATATTCTATTAGACCCTTACGCTAATTCAAGAGAGTACGATTTAGATCAAAAAGGTTCAGCACAAATTTCATTGGCAATTGAGCATCCAATTCCACTGATCCCAAATGCAAAAATTCGTTATGTGAATTTAAAAACACAGACCGAAAATGAAGTTGCAGGTCAACCTGTTTATGACTTAGATATCGACCATACTGATTTTATTTTGTATTACGAAGTACTGGATAATATCGTAGATGCAGACATTGGTTTTGGCGCGAGTAACCTCAATGGTGATGTGAAGACGCTTGGCTTAAATAAAACAGATATTGATAAAACAATTCCTGTTATCTATGGATCAGCAGGCGTAAAACTGCCATTTACAGGTCTAAGTGCGAAAGCAGAATTACTATATAGCAATGTGAATGACACTAAAATTACAGATGCCCAAGCCGAATTACAATATAACTTTATTGATAATTTATTAGTCGATGTTGGCTTAAAAGCAGGTTATCGTATTCTTGATATTAAATTAGATGACTACGAAAAAAATGACCTTAAATTTAATTTTAAAGGTCCTTATATCGGTTTAGATATTCATTTCTAAGATCCAAATTAAATAGAAACGGAATCTCTTGATTCCGTTTTTTTATAGCTAATCGTTTCATAGTTCTCTATTGGTGTACGCCAAAACCTACAACAATCGCAGCAATTTGCGAATATCCCAATCCAAACTTTTCGCCTATCATACAAATCATAGAGAGACAGGAAGTCTCATTAAAAATAACAAGATGCGCAGGAAGCGGTCGTTCATAAGGAATATAAACGACAATAAACGGAATATGAAGAAGCCCCCGTCAGGATGATGGGGCTTCTTTTTATCTATCATTTTTAAACGCGATTTAAAGACTTTTGAGATACACAACTACGTCGTGATTCTCTGCCATTTCTGCAAGCTGTAATGCTGTATATTCGCTTTTATAAGCTATATTTGCACCCTTACTCACTAACAGCTTCACCACCGCCAAATTATCATTCTCAGCAGCTGCTTGTAATGCACTATAGCCTTCGTCATCAGTTTGGTTTGGGTTTATACCCTCTGCCAATAACTTCTCGACTTGCTCCAGATCTCCTAAAGATGCCCAATACACTAGCTCAGGAAGATGTAGTTCATCATCATCTTCTGGGAGTGGTGCAAAAGAATTTAGTTTCATTAATATTTTCCTAAAACCATACCAGAAATAAAAGAAAACTATTTTTCACTATACTAATAATAGACACTTAAGCTGAATATCCCCAACGATGTCCAATAGGTAGGCAGTCCATACATAATTCTCTACCTTCATATGAACCACCATCCCAAATAATAAAATTATAGTCAGTATCCAAATCTATCCATAAGTCTTCTTTATTAAATCGCATTGGGTTCTTATCCCGATTTAACATTAAGTTATTACATTGTTCACATTTTTGTACGGACATCTGTTGAGCCGTAATAAATCTTGTATCATCACAAATATATCGAAGATCATACTTTTCTAGTAAAGCCCTCAATTCCTCATCAAATGCAGCTATTTTCTCATCAAATATGTCATCTTTAATCTCTTGTGATGTTGTTTCAAAATAACTATATAAACGTTTTATAGCAAATTGTTTCATTATTTCTTCTGCTAAATCCTTATAGCTTTTATAATATCATTTTTATCATCGAATAAAAAAACACCCCAACCTCTCTCGAGACTGGGGTGTATTCATTTAAAAGCTGGCGATGACTTACTCTCACATGGCAAGTGCCACACTACCATCAGCGCTAAGAGGTTTCACTTCTGAGTTCGGGAAGG
>LULL01000410.1_pt1 | contig 16163 bp, 16 predicted proteins | sample 728161 | NCBI WGS metagenome assembly LULL01 (sample SAMN03860290, study PRJNA289734) | marine metagenome | biome: seawater column; feature: ocean; material: water; isolation source: Red Sea water column Station 149 - depth 500m | place: Saudi Arabia: Red Sea | collected 2011-10-15 | depth 500 m
CTTAGATACACCGTAACCTGCCGCCGCACCAATTAATGCGCCTAAAGCAGATTTGTCGTATGAAACACCACCAATATCATTACCCTGACCGCTCATTGTTTGGCAACCAGAAAGTACCAATCCAGCCCCTACGAGTGTTGAAATTACTAATGCACGCATTGCGTAGCTCCTGTCTATGTATTTTGTTGTCTTGGTAAATAATGAAGTAGAAGTTTGAGCTAGACCATTGATATTTTGTTAATAATAAACACTTTATTTATATTTTTGTAATATTTTGATGCACTTTACTTGAAGACATCATCATACTTCCTCCATGTTTGACCAATTATGAACTAAAAATGAATTTTGAGACTTAAGTCACAAAACAAATCATCAGATAATAGATCTGATTCATATATTGAGTTTTCACCTATTTTGCACAGAAAAACTCGCTTAAATGATTTAAATATATAAAAAATGTCAACATCTCTAAATATACAGTTGTATTTCAATCTCTGTTGTTTATAGTTGGAGCATCTTTATTAAAACATCTGCACTCAAGGCTCGATTTATGACTAACGCAAATAAAAAAGCGTCCTTATTGCAAAAAGTAAGCAAAGGACTCACCGTCAGTTCAGTGATCACTGGAAGTACATTTTTGCATGGTCCTCCAGTTCTAGCTTTGGGCTTCACTAAATTCTTTAAAAAATCAAAAAAAGTCGATGAAACCAATATCCAATTAGCAAATAGCTGGATTGGCATTAACAATCAATTAATTGAACACGTCTTACCAAATCTAAATTGGGACATCACGATTGATGAAAAACTCGACCTGAATTTACAAGGTCGCTATTTGATGATTTGTAATCATCAGAGCTGGGTCGATACGACGGTTAATCAATATTTTGGTTTAAAACGTATGCCACTCACCCGTTTCTTCACCAAATGGGAACTTATTTTTATTCCTTTTGTAGGGCAAGCCTTCAAGATTTTGGGCTTCCCAATGATGAAACGTCATACCAAGGCTCAAATTGCAAAGAATCCAGAACTTAAGCATCGTGATATGCTCGAAGCACGCAAAGCTTGTGAACAGCTATTAAGTCAACCTTTTACTTTATTAAACTATTTAGAAGGAACACGCTTTACACCTGAAAAGCATGCTCAACAACAATCTCCTTATCAAAACTTATTAAAGCCTAAAGCAGGTGGATTGGCCTTGGCATTGAATATCTTGGGAGATAAAATCGATTCCCTCGTTGATATGACCATTGTTTATCCAAATGGTGCACCAGGTTATGGCGATTTTTGGTTAGGTGGCGTATCAGATATTGCTGTCGATTTACGTAAAATTGATATTCCAGATTGGGTTCTCGGTGGTAATTACGAAGACGATCCAGTTTATCGTGAACGGTTCCAAAAGTGGGTAGATCAAATCTGGACTGAAAAAGATCAACTCATTACTCGTATGAAATCCAGATACAACCAGTAATTTATTAAGGGATTAAATAGAAGTATGGCCCAGCAGGACTCTGATCAAAACTCTAAATATAACTATGTAAATCCGAGCAGTAAGTTTTTTAAACTGTTCCTTGTCTATGACATTTTCATGGTCTTTATTATTGTTTTTAACCTGTTCTGTTTGGGCATGAACTTCTTTCTCATGAGCAATATTGGAGCGTGGTTTTTTAATACCATCCAGCTCCCAAGTGTTCTTGAGTTTTATCGTACACACTTACATCCGTGGGTCATCATCACAGAAGCGTGGTTTATTATCTTTTTAATTGCTGAGCTTGCCGTACGTTGGTTTCTTGCAATTGTCCAAAAGCATCATGCGCGTTGGTGGTTCTTCCCTTTTATTCACTGGTACGAGATCATTGCGATTATTCCGCATTTCCGTTTTTTACGTTTATTCCGCGCTGGTATTATTGCTTATCGGCTACACGAGCTGGGTTATAAAGTTGTTCCTGACAATCTTCGAATCAAAGCACTCTTTTATTATCGTGTCGTGATGGAAGAGCTTTCTGATCGTGTTGTGATTACCGTGATTGATGGTATTCGACATGAGCTGGATACAAGTTCAAGTCATAAAAAGATTATTCATGACTTAGTAGATCATCATCGACAATTATTCACAATAACACTTGCTTCGATGTTGCAAGAGTCGCTTGCTGTCGCATTACAACAACAAGAACCTGCAATTAAGCAAAAAGTCGGCCTTATTGTGAATCAAGCAATTGAGGATACACCTGAACTCACCCAATTATTACGTCTAATTCCAATTGTTGGTGGGCGCATCGAACAACAAATTCAAAGTATAGGACAACGCTTAGGTGAAAATATTAGCGCTGGTTTAATCGAACCATTTACCGCAGGTTCACCACAAAAACCAAATGAAAGTTATCAGCTGATTGCAGAGAAAGTGAGTGAGTTAAATATCGATAATCATTACTTAGAAGAATTGGTTGAATCCGTCGTATATGAAAGCCTTGAAGCTATTCGAAAACAAGTAAAAGTAAAACAATGGCAGCAAATGTTAGAAGAACATGATCAATTGGATAAAAAAGCAGAATGATTACAAGAAAAATTACTAATCGTGCTAGAGAATTCGTGTAATTTGTTCTAGCATTTGCTTTTATTTACAACATGCTTTAACACAATAGAGCGCTTAAAAAGCCCTGAAGGATAAATTATGGCTGATATACGGATTACGGGCAGAATGGTGAATTTTAGTCGACTGATTTTCGACACAAATGACCATACTGCAATCCGCCAGCAACTTAGCAACACACTCAGCGAAGGTTCTTATTTAGGAACTTTAGTTATTATTGATAGTACAGTTGAGCAAGAACTGATTGCCTTAATTCAGCTTTTGATTGATTTGGGCTTACAACCGATGGCTGTCATTGATGGTATTTTGGGCGAACAAGCACGCGCGATCCAGTTCCCTGTACTTCCAGCAGACCAACCACTACAAAGAATCAAAGCATCTAAAGAGCAAGTCGTTGAGCATGTAGCAGAGAAACCTTCAGAGAGTTCTGCAATACAAACACCACAAAAAAATACATCGAATACGCATATCACCTCTTATCATGATGAGATTTTGCGTACAGGCCAATGTTTGGTCCAAGATCAAGGCGATATCATCTTAAATGCTGGCATGAATAGTGGTTCAGAAGTGATTGCGTCTGGAAATATTCACATTTATGGTAATGCTCGTGGTAGAGTCATTGCAGGTGCAGGTGGACATACCTCAGCGCGTATTTTTTGCCACTCGCTGGAAGCTGAACTTGTCTCTATTGCAGGGACTTATTGCGTAGCAGATGATATTCCAAAAGATATGATCAAAAAGTCTGTACATATTTATTTAAATAACAAGCAAGAGCTTGAATTTGAAGCTTTACAGTTTTAATTTATCAGATTAAACACCAAAAAAGCCCTTTTAGGGGCGTATGACCATAAATAGGAGTGGATTCGGTGGCCAAAATTGTTGTCGTAACGTCAGGCAAAGGTGGTGTAGGTAAAACTACAACAAGCGCATCTTTTGCAACAGGGTTAGCCCTACGTGGTCATAAAACTGTTGTGATTGATTTCGATGTGGGTTTGCGTAATCTTGACTTGATTATGGGTTGTGAACGTCGTGTAGTCTATGACATATTGAAAACTTATACATCCTCCCAGCTTCACAAACACGTGATAAAGATGCGTTGAGTGACGATGGTGTAGCACGTGTAATCGACGAACTTTCTCAAGAATTTGATTACATTATCTGTGACTCACCTGCGGGTATTGAACGTGGTGCTATTTTAGCCATGTATCATGCTGATGAAGCAATCATTGTAACAAACCCTGAGATTTCATCAGTACGTGACTCTGACCGTATTATCGGTATGCTCGACAGCAAAACTAAAAAAGTTGAACAAAACGAAGGTCGTATCCGTAAGCATTTGTGTATCACACGTTTCAACCCAGAACGTGCTGATAAACAAGAAATGCTAACGATTGACGATATTTCAAAAGATATTTTACGAGTGCCGACATTGGGGGTTATTCCAGAATGTCCGAGTGTACTTCAAGCATCTAACGAAGGTAAGCCAGTTATACTTTATTCTGAAGCTAAAGCTGGACAAGCCTATGATGACTTAGTGGCTCGCTTCCTTGGCGAAGACCGTCCATATCGACACATTGAAGTACAGCCAAAAGGTTGGTTAGCTAGACTATTTGGAGCGTAATTATGGCAGGATTCTGGAGTAAACTTTTTAGCAGTGATGAAAAACCATCAAGTGCACAAACTGCCAAAGATCGCTTAAAAGTTATTGTTGCATCTGAACAAGGTTTAGGTCGTCGCCTAAGCCAAGATAAAATTGACCAAATGAAGAAAGAAATCATGCAGGTTGTAAGCCGTTATGTACGCGGTGTTGATGAACAGCATATTCAAATGCAAGTTCGTTCAGAAGCAAATATCGAAATGTTAGAAATGAATATCAATTTACCTGAAGATCGATAGAAGTTTTTTCATTAGCGAACTTTTGTAAATAAAGGCAGAATATACAGCAGAATTTTAAAAGTATTACTTTTCTAATCCCTCCCTACTTGAAGCCTAGCTTCTCGTCTTGCGGCAGGGAAAAGCGATGCTTTTCTAATCCTGCCTCATATTTTGCCTTTATTATTTTATAAGACAGAGGAGATTGTCATGGCATTATCACAGCCAGCAACTTTCAACGAAGAATGGTCAGATGAGCGTGTGTTTGCCTACCTCAACCAGCTTCCTCCAACTGGCGTCAATGCTGACTTTCATGTGCTATATCATGCATTCAAACATATGCGTCCAAATGACTATGAACGTTTATTAACAAAGTTCTTAGCTGATGGCCGTGATCTGAATGCAACGAATCCTGAAGGTCAACGGATTCATGATGTTATTGCACAGTTCCCTCGTCAAAAAGATGGATTCTTAGAAGTTTTAGCAAAATTTGCTTAATTCAACTTCATCAAAAAAGCCTGCTTAATGCAGGCTTTTTTATTTTGCAATTATCGACTACCAATCAGATACACACCTAATAAGGTAAAAATCCCGCCAGAGACGCCATCAATCCATTTTGCAAAGTTTTGATAAGCAGCTCTAAATGTAGGCAATGAAAATACAAAAGCAACCACCAAAAACCATAACAAGGTTTCTACAGCGATGATAATAAAAAGTAATGAATGATGTTGATCAAACAATGGGTTTGCAAGAAATAATGAGAATACACTGCCAAAATAAATGACCGCTTTTGGATTTGATAAGTTCGTCAATAAACCTTTCATAAAAAAACAAATAAGGCGACTTTGGTAATACCATTTGTTTTACAGTCTGCTCACCTTTTGAAAATGCCGAACGGAGCATCTGATAACCTAACCAGCATAGGTAAAGACCACCCGCAATTAAAAGCCCTTGCTTCAACCAAGCCATTTTTTCAAAAATAATGTTAAGACCCATTAATGCTAGAAGTGACCACACCATTGCACCTAAACAGATGCCAAGTGCAACAAGTACAGCATCTTTACGAGAACGACTAATCGCAGTTTGAGAAACTAAAAAGAAATCTGGACCAGGGGTGATGAGCGCACAAAAATGAATAAAAATTAGTGTACATAATGCGACTAACATGGCTCACCCTTCAACTGGAGTTTTTGAACGATAAGCTTAAATAAAAAACGTGATTATTACCATATAAAATTGATAAATATATAGCAATAAAGCCTCTAAATAGAGGCTTTATTCATACACTATTCTTATTAAACGAGAATCTCGCGTTTACCGTTCGCCCCCATTGAACTCACGATACCATTCTCTTCCATCTGATCAATGATACGTGCAGCACGGTTATATCCTAAGCTAAATTTACGCTGTAAAGATGATGTAGATGCTTTACGGGTTTCGAGCACAAATGCTACGCACTGATCATACAGCGCATCACGACTTGGATCACCATCCCCATCCTCAAAACCACGAGAAGTTGGTTCTTCATCATACGGCGTTAAGATTTCATCAACGTAGTTTGGTTCACCACGCTCACGCCACGCATCACAAATACGGTTAACTTCGTCGTCACTGATAAAAGCACCATGTACACGTTCAGGTTCAATTTTACCAGGCCCAAGGAATAACATATCACCATGACCAAGCAAGTCTTCTGCTCCACCCGCATCTAAGATAGTTCGAGAGTCAATTTTACTATTCACACGTAAAGCCACACGTGTAGGGATATTGGCTTTAATTAGACCAGTAATTACATCAACCGATGGACGTTGTGTTGCAAGTAATAAGTGAATCCCGGCAGCACGAGATTTCTGTGCTAATCGCGTGATCATTTCTTCAGCTTTTTTACCAACTTGCATGATCATATCGGCAAACTCATCTGCCACAATCACAATTGAAGGCAGTGGCGTTAATCGCGGTGCACGCTCACCCACTACTGAATCACTTGCTTTCCATGTTGGATCAATCAAATCCTCGCCATTCGCAATCGCTTCTTCTACCTTGCGGTTATAGTCACTAAGCTTACGAATTTTTAAGAATGACATCAGCTTATAACGACGCTCCATCTCATTGACACACCAGTTCAATGCACTCACTGCATCTTTCATATCAGTTACAACTGGCGTTAATAAATGTGGAATATCGTTATAGTTTGCTAATTCAAGTTGCTTAGGATCAATTAAAATGAGACGTAATTGATCTGGGGTATATTTCAATAACATCGATAAAATCATCGAGTTGACCGCAACTGATTTACCCGAACCTGTCGTACCAGCAACCAACATATGCGGTGCTTTGCCGAGATCTGTAATCACAGGATTGCCTGAAATATCTTTGCCCATCGCCATTGAGAGCAAGCCTGCTGGATCTTCAAATGCAGGTGTTTTGAGTAACTCAATCAAGCGAACCATTTCACGGCTACTATTCGGTACTTCGATACCGATATACGGTTTACCAGCGATAACCTCAACCACACGTACAGATGCCATTGACATTGAGCGAGCTAAATCACGAGAAATATTCGTCACTTTAGATGCTTTTACACCCGGCGCTAGGTCTAGTTCAAAACGTGTAACGACTGGTCCGGGTTGAGCCTCTACAACTTGAGCTTTAACATTAAATTCCTGTAATTTAATTTCTAAAAGTTCAGACAACCGTGCTAATTGCTCAGCCGTAAAATTCACTTTCTTGTTTGGATCAACTTCATCCAGCAACTCTAAACCCGGTAAAGTTGGTAGATCACGACGTTTTTGTGCAACTTGCATTGCACGCGACATTGGACGACCAAATGCATCTGTTAACGGAGCATCTAAATCAAAGTCTTCCTCAATATCCAGATCAGGTTCAGCTTTACCAGCAGTCTCTTGCCAAGCTTCGATAAATGCTTCTTTAGATAAAGCTTCTTTTGGTGCAGCGACTTCGATTGGTGCTTTTACAAATGCAGAAGTTTGAGCATAGCTAGTGGTTTGAGGACTAACTTTTTGCGGCTCATCATCAACCAAGAGATCATTAAAGTCATCAAAGCTAGCTAATTCATCTGATGCAGAGTTTTTAGGTGAATTGACTTGGGGTTGAGTCTCAACTGTATGTGTAAACTCAGATGCAGGTTGTTGAGGCACTTCATTAAAGGATTCTAAATGTAATGCTTCAACTTCACTGACAATATTTGTGCTTGGTTGTACTTCTTGAGTAAAAGGCGTATGTACATCTGTCGCAGTTTTACTATTTGGAACTGCTGCAAGTAACTCATCAAAAATCTGATCATCATTCCAATCTAAATGACTATGAGCAGCTTGCTCTACTTTAGATTCAGTTTGAGAAGGATGAGCATATTGCGTTGATGGATTTACAGAATCATCCGCAGCACGTAGCAAAGCATCAATTTCCTGTTTATGACTCGCATCATCGTGTTGAAGTGCACGCCAAACTTCGCCTGTTTGAATCAGACGCTGGCTTTCAGTCTCAAACTGATGAGCACGCTGTAATGTCTCTTCAAAATCTTCTGTTAACTGAGTTTCTTGAGGTTGATTACTTTGCTGCTCTTTCGCAATAACATCAGCAAACAACTTTTCAGCTAATTGTTGATGATGATCATCATGTTTTGGTACCTTAACAGATTCTTCAACCGCTTTAAATTGATCGTTGGCTACACCAGCAGTTTGTTCTTGGGCTTGCTGCTTATTTTTTATTGCGGGTGTATCTGCTGCTGTTAATTGCTCAGTCAAGTCATAAGCAGATTCTTGCTGAGGAATATTTTTATAAAATAAATCTTGCAGGTAAGCGGGTGTATTTTTCAACGTTCCCCATGTTTTATTCCATTGAATTCCAAATGCCAAAGTGACTAATAAAATACTAAATGCTAATAAGAACAGCGTTGCACCGTAAATTGTCAATAATTGGCTAAGGCTTTGACCAAGTTCAAAACCAATGATCCCACCTGCAGCATTTTCTAAAGTATCGGCCGGCATACTCCAATGTAAGTAGAACAAGCTAGACAAAGACAGAATTAAGAAAAATTGAGCTGCATAACGAAATGGACGATTTAGAAAACTTCTTGGCCACCACACTTGTACTGCTTCGATAAACAGAAATAGTGGAATTAGTAAACTTGCCCATCCCAAAAAGCCAAACAATAAATCTGCGATCCACGCCCCTGCCACACCACTTGCATTTGATACCTGTTGTGTATCACTTGATATATGCATCCAACCCGGATCAAAAGGTGTGTAGGTTACTGTGGCAAGAAATAGATAAATGCCAAAAGAAATCAAAAATAATGTCATTAAAAAGCGTTGTGCATAAACACTTGACACCGCAGTCATATACTGTCCTGTAACCCAATTCGTTATTTGTTTGTCTATTTTTTAAGGTCTAAGCCACCTTAATCAATAAGTTTAATATTATGCACTCGTTCTTACAAAAAAGATGCACGATTGTTTACTGTTGTTGTTAACATCCAGCCTTGATATAGCCCAATTCGATTGAGTTAATCAATATTATCCTGATGGATTTAACCCACTCCCCTGTGGTTTCACGTATAATTTTACCAGTTTTAATATAAAAAGGATGTTCTTTAATGAGCGCTCGTCACTCACGGTTAATTATTTTGGGTTCTGGACCTGCAGGCTACAGCGCGGCGGTATATGCTGCTCGTGCAAATTTAAAGCCTACACTGATTGCAGGTTTACAACTTGGTGGTCAATTAACAACGACAACTGAAGTTGATAACTGGCCAGGCGACCCTGAAGGATTAACTGGTCCTGTGCTTATGGAACGTATGCAAGCTCATGCAGAACGTTTCGGTACAGAAATCGTTTACGATCATATCAATGAAGTAGACTTAAAAACTCGCCCATTTGTCTTAAAAGGTGATATGGAAGAGTACACATGTGATGCGTTGATTATTGCAACAGGTGCAACTGCACAATATTTAGGTCTTGAATCTGAAGCTGCCTTTATGGGTCAAGGTGTAAGTGCTTGTGCAACATGTGATGGTTTCTTCTACAAAAACCAAAATGTAATGGTTGTCGGTGGTGGTAACACGGCCGTTGAAGAAGCACTCTACCTTTCAAATATCGCTGCACATGTGACGTTAGTTCACCGTCGTGATAGTTTACGTTCTGAAAAAATCTTACAAGATCACCTCTTTGCAAAAGAAAAAGAAGGCAAGATCAGTATTATTTGGAATCATCAAGTTGATGAAGTTCTAGGTGATAAAACAGGTGTAACTTCTGTACGCATCAAATCAACTCAAGATGCTAGTACACAGGATGTTCAGGTACAGGGTCTATTTGTTGCAATTGGCCATAAACCAAATACAAGCATGTTTGATGGTCAGCTGAACTTACGTGATGGATATATTCAAGTCCATAGCGGAACAGCGGGCAATGCTACAGCAGCTTCTATTGAAGGTGTATTTGCAGCAGGTGATGTTGCCGATAGCGTTTACCGCCAAGCGATCACATCAGCAGGTTCAGGCTGTATGGCAGCACTAGATGCTGAGAAATATCTTGATAATTTAAATTAATTATCTAAAAGTAAAAAAGCCACCGATATGGTGGCTTTTTTTATTAAATAAAGCATAATCAAAAAAATGACGTATTTTTAAACAAAAAATTGGAACACATAAATGACAACAACTTGGACCAATGGTTATCAAACTGAAGTTAATTATACCTACGGATATTATCGAGATCTCAGCCCCAATTTTCAAAAGTTCTGTTTATTACTCAATGGAATTGAAAGTCCAGATTTCCAAGAGAATCAAACACATTGTGAGCTAGGCTTTGGACAAGGAGTCAGTATTAATATTCATGCTGCTAGTAACATTGCAAACTTTTATGGTACGGACTTTAATCCAGCACATGCAGCACATGCCAATCAACTAGCGGAACAGAGCAAGACCGAACATTATTTTTATGATGATAGCTTTGAAGAACTGCTTAACCGAAATGACTTACCCATGTTTGACTCAATCAGTTTGCATGGTATCTGGAGTTGGATTAGCTATGAAAACCAGCACATCATTTTGAAGTTTATTCGTAAATTTTTAAAGCCGAACGGCATCGTTTATATCAGCTATAACTGCGTTACTGGATGGGCCGCGAATATGCCTATTCGAGAGTTATTTCATAGTCATTTTAAATTTAATAGTAAAAGTACCAACCCATTGCAAAAGGTCAATGAAGCACTTAATTTCAGCGAAAACCTATTACAGCAAAATCCTATTTTCGCCCAGCGCAATCCAAATGCCGTACAAAAAGTCGCAGATCTAAAACAACAAAATCCGAATTATCTTATCCATGAATATTTAAACCAAGATTGGCAATGCTTTTCTTTTCAGCAAGTGGTCAGGATTTTAGATGAAATCAAACTTTCTTATGCTGGTTCTACGGACTTGAATACGCATTTAGACAACATTAACTTTTCAGAGCAACATCAAGCATTCTTAAATGCAATTGAGCACCCTATTTTTAAAGAACAATGTCGTGATTACTTCGCCAATACTCAATTTCGCCGCGATCTGTTTATTCGAGGAAAAAACAACTTAACACCACTACAAGCTCAAGAAAAACTTCGTAAAACTGCTTTTGTTTTATTGACAGCTAAAGAGCAACTTCCGACAAGCATTAATGGTTTATTAGGAACCTTTAATTTAATCGAAGAAATTTATCTTCCTATAGGTGAAATGTTTGCTGAAAGAAACTATGAAGCAATTACGATTGCTGAACTAGAACAAGGCCTTAAGCAATTAAATTATGCCCAAATCTTAAATGCTCTCGTCATTCTCTGTCATTTAGGCTTAGCTCAACCTTGCCAAAACTTAGCTCCTAATGATCAAGTTTTGCAACGTTGCCATAAGCTAAACTATTATTTACTCAGTCAAGCGAGCTTCCACCAAAATTATGGTGCTCTGATTAGTCCATTAACTGGTATCGGTATTCCGACCGAACATTTTCATCAATTATTTTATCGTGCACATTTCATTGATGGGCTGAATACTGCTACAGATTTTGCTTATTACGTTCAAGATGTCATTCATCAACTTGGATGGTTGGTATTAGACAAAAAAGGAAATGCAGTCGCTGACAAAAATGAAAGCCTCACCATTATCCAAGAAAAGGCGCAATACTTTATAGACAGCAAGAAGTTGCACATCGCCAAACAACTTCGTCTATTTGAATAATTCAATGCTGGAATGGCGATCGAGGTTGATTGCCATTCTATGTTAGTTCAGTTAGCTTAGAATCAGTCCTATTGAATTTTCGTACTATGCAACAACTCCCTCCCTCACAATATATTTTTCCAGATCCTATTGAAGCAGATCCTGAAGGTCATGGTTTTATTTGCATCGGTGCAGACCTCTCCCCTTCAACACTATTTGAAGCCTATACACATGGACTTTTTCCATGGTTTAACCGAGATGAACCGATTTGTTGGTGGAGCCCTGAACCACGCTGCATTATTGACCCTAAAGCTTATAAACCAAGCAAGTCTCTAATTCGTAACATGAAGAAATATGATTATCGCATTACTATTAATCATGCCTTTGAAGATGTCATCCGATCTTGTTCTTTACCCCGCAGTTATGCAGATGAAACATGGATTAGTGAAGATATTATTGAAGGTTATACCGCCTTATTTGCAGCAGGCTATGCATATAGTGTCGAAGTCTGGCAGCAAGATAAACTGGTAGGCGGCCTATATGGTGTCACCATCGGCAAAGGCTGTTTTGGTGAATCCATGTTTAGTACCGAAACTGATGTCTCTAAAATGGCATTTTATACTCTAATGTTAATAGGACAAGAAAATCAGCTCCCTTGGATCGACTGTCAACTAGTGAATGAGCATCTGATAAGCCTTGGTGCGAGTACACTTTCTCGCCAAGCCTACCTAAAATCGTTACAAGATGTAATTATTGCCCCCTCTATCAATTGGAAAAATTATCAAGAACGTGTATTTTCAAGTAAAACAATAGCACTTTGTGCAAAATTAAACGGTTAATGGATTAACGCCTTGGAGGGACAGATTAATGAAATCATACCAACCCAAGTCCCTTTTAAATGACTTACAGTATTATATTACGCCACCGCATGACTGCAGCTATCTCGAAAACAAGTCTGCGCGAATGGTGTTTTTAGACCCGATTCACCGCATTGATGTGGTGACATTATCTGAGCTATCACGTGTTGGTTTCCGACGTAGTGGAGATTTTGTTTATCGCCCTGAATGTCATCTATGTCGTCAATGTTTATCGTGCCGAGTACCTGTACAAGAATTCCAGATGAACAGTAGCCAAAAAAAAGCTTGGCGACGTAATCAAGATTTAACAATGAGTATCTTGCCAACATCAAAGGCAACCCAAGAGCATTATGATTTGTATGAACGCTATATCAATGAACGTCATGCCGATGGTGATATGTATCCTGCAAGCCTCGATCAATTTGAAAAGTTCTTAGTTCATAGCTGTACTGAAAGCTTCTTCATTGAACTTTGGGAAAACGAAAAATTAATTGCAGTTTCAACGTGTGATTTGATGGATGATGGGCTTTCAGCTGTTTACACTTTCTTTGATCCAGATGAACAACGTCGTTCTTTAGGTGTTTTTGCAATTCTCAAGCAAATTGAATATGTTAAAACCCTAAATCTAGAGTATTTATATCTAGGCTATTGGGTGCCACATTCATCCAAAATGAATTATAAATCGCAATATACGCCACTTGAGTTATTACTTGATGGACAATGGCGAAGACTCAATCGTCCACTTTCAGAAAAAGAAATCCATCAACTCGGAAACTCTTTGATGAGCACATTGCCCTCTGAGTGGAATAATTTAATTATTAAATAACGCTGCAAAATCATCAGTGCATGTTTTGACCATAATCACAGCGTGCTCTTTTATGCCATCTGAGTTTGGATAATAGTTTTTGCGTAAATCAATTTGATGAAATCCTGCTTTTTCGTATAAATGAATCGCAGCAATATTACTTTCGCGTACTTCTAAAAAAATTTGAATCGGATTATTTTTTAATTGTTGAATTGAATAATCCAGTAATTCATAACCCAAACCCTTTCCTTGCTGATTAGGATGAATCGCCATCAATAATAGATTTGCTTCATCAAGCACAGGCTGCAAAATACAAAACCCGACAACCTGATGATTATGCTCATACACTGTGCATTGATAAGATTCTAAAGATTCTTGAAACTGTTGTTTAGACCAAGGATGCGTTTGCACAACACGCTCAATTGCCGCAACATTATCCAAATCTTTTTCCTGCATCAATCGAATCACAATATCGCACCTATAAATCATTGATGCAGATTATCAGCAATTTAAAGCAAAATGAGAACAAAAAAATGGGCAACTTTCATTGCCCACCTATATTAATTTGCATTAAATCCCAATTCAGCACGCCACTTATTCAAAAGTGCTGTAGTGTCATCATCATTTGGATGAAACCTCGGTCTCAAAAATGAAAGTAACGTTGGGATTTGGCGTGTCATAAAACCTTTATAACCATACATAAAATTAATCATATACTTGGTATCACGCCATGTAAGTTTGCCATCAGTTTGCAATAATTTCGCAGTGAAGTATGACTGAGTAATAAAGATTAAACCCATTGCAATAACCAATGCTAATGATCGCATGAAATAAGCTTTCGCACCCTGCCCATACATGGCTTCATAAACATCAAAAGCGACTGCTTTATGCTCATTTTCCTCAACTGCATGCCACATCCATAAGTGATACATGGTTTCATCCATGAACATCGACTGAATATCTGGATTACTCAGTAATTCCTCGGCAATCGTAGAAGTAAAATGTTCTAGTGCACATGTGCCCGTTAAGCCAATCATTTCTTTAGTAAAGCCAAATGGTTTTAAAAGCTTAGAGGTAATACCCACAGCACGATTAATTAGTCGTCCTGTCTGATCTTCCATTTTGCGCACACCATATCCATAAGCTTCGGCTGAGGCATTAAACGCCAAATGCTCTTTTGAATGCATCGCTTCTTGACCAATAAAGGCACTAATTTCTCTTTGTAATCTTGGATCCGCAAGTTTTGGATCATTTCGCACAGCTCTCGTACTATTTACGAAGAATTGTTCCCCTTCAGGAAATAATGCTGACAAAGCGGTCATAAAATGCGTTAAAGCAGCATCACCATTTGCCCAGTAGCGAGGTACTTCACCAAACTCAAAATCCATTCGTCGTACAGGGAAACTAGCACCAGCTCGGTTTGAAATATTGACTTTAGCATTCATACCTTCTTCTCCTTAAAGATACTTATTTATTTTAAAAATTCATCTATCTTCTATTTATACGCCCTTTTGCATGCGTGAAATAAGTGCAAATAAGGTCATAAAAGCATCATCTTAGGACATCTAATTATTGTAAAGAGCGTTGTTTTAAAGCATAAAAAAGGAGCAAATGCTTGCTCCTTTTTTTTAACAATTAGTTTTTAAACGCGTTCACAACTTAAAAACCAAGTTTAGCTTTCCAGTCTTTTAATAGTTGAACTGTATCTAAATCATTTGGATGAAAGCGCGGTTTAAAATATGCCAACATTTCACCTGCCATACCTGTAATGATTCCTTTAGATGGACTATAACCATACTTATAGATCATCCCAAGCTCTTTCAAATTTAGCTTTTTATCTTGTTGTAATAAGCGTAAGGTAAAATAAGACTGTAAGATAAAAATTAGAGCCATCGCGAATACAAGTGCAGTCGTCCTTAAGCTATATGCCTTAAGCCCAGTTCCAAATACGCCCTCGTATACATCATAAGCAACTGCTTTATGCTCATTTTCTTCAACGGCATGCCAGAACCACATATACGACATGGTGTCATCTATCATCAAATCTTGGATGTGTTTATTACGCAATAATTCCGAAGCAATCGTCGCGGTAAAATGCTCTAATGCTGTCGTTGCTGTTAGGTCGACCATTTCACGCGTCATACCAAAAGGTTTTACGATTTTTGAAAAATTATTCAATGCAAATTGAATATAGCGTCCCGTAATCTGTTCCAAAGAACGTACATCATGACCATATTTTTGCGCAGAAGCATTGAAATTTACATGCTCTTGGGTGTGCATTGCTTCTTGACCAATAAATGCACTAATTTCTTTTTGTAATTCTGCATTATCCTTAATTGCTGGGTAATAACGTACAGCACGTACAGCATCGATAAATAATTTTTCACCGTCAGGGAATAGTGCTGACAATGCTGTCATAAAGTGTGTAAGACCGGCTGAACCGTCCATCCAGTACTCTGGTACTTGATCGAAATCAAAGTTCATACGACGTACTGGAAAACTCGCACCTGCACGATTTGAAATATTTACTTTAGCATTCATGCTGCCCACTCCTTCTGTGGAATCTCTCCACCTAGATACTTTTGTTCATTTTCTTGAGTTTTATATTACGGTTTTATGCGTATCAATTAAGTGCAGTTTAGGACAGCTAAGTATCAGTTTAGGACACTCTTACAGATAAGTTGTCAAACAATCGATATAAAAAAACACCCCGATGGGGTGTTTTTTTATTACCTTAGAGGCTTATGCAGTTACTTTAGCAACAACACCAGCACCTACAGTACGACCACCTTCACGGATCGCAAAACGTAGACCTGGGTCCATTGCGATTGGGTGGAT
>LULL01000592.1_pt1 | contig 16044 bp, 16 predicted proteins | sample 728161 | NCBI WGS metagenome assembly LULL01 (sample SAMN03860290, study PRJNA289734) | marine metagenome | biome: seawater column; feature: ocean; material: water; isolation source: Red Sea water column Station 149 - depth 500m | place: Saudi Arabia: Red Sea | collected 2011-10-15 | depth 500 m
CATTACAAACTGCATCTGGTGGAGGTGCATTGAGTGCCGACACAAATAAAGATGTTGGACTTGCAATGCAATATCACAACGGATCTGCTGCAAAAACCGCATTTCTTGGTTATGATGATTCTGCTGGAAAACTTACCTTTGTTCCAGATGCAACGATTAGTTCAGAGGTTGTTTCTGGAACAAAGGGAACGATTGTTGCAAATCTTGAGGGTGCAGTCACAGGTGATGTAACAGGAAATGCTGATACTGCAACTGCACTTGAAACTGCAAGGACAATCGGAGGTGTTTCATTTGATGGTTCTGCAAATATAAATTTGCCTGGAGTGAATACTTCTGGAACTCAAGACACTTCTGGAAATGCAACGACTGCAACAGCACTTGCAACTGGTAGAACTATAGGAATGACAGGAGATGTAGTTTGGACTTCTGCATCTTTTACTGGTTCGGGAAATGTAACTGGTACTGCAACAATTCAAGCAGGAGCAGTTGAAAATTCTATGCTTGCAGATGATGCAGTTGGTGCAGATGAACTTGCATCGAATGCTGTCGTAACTGCAAGTATTGTTGATGCTAATGTGACCAATGCAAAACTTAATATAGATTATACAGTATCTACTAATACTAATACAATAGGAACTGCTCCCAATGTTTATAGTGGAACAGCGGGACAAACAACATTTACTATTAAAAAAGTAAATTCATCTACTTCTTATGGAGTAAATGATGTTTTAGTATTTTGGCAAGGATTGTGTTTAGAGCCAACAACAGATTATACCATATCTGGAACAACTTTAACTTTTGATCAATCAGTAAAGGCAGGAGATCATATTGTTGTTCGTTATTTACCAGTATCGGGTTAAAATATGCCAGAACACGGAACTTACTTAGGAAATCCTCTTTTAAAGTCTGCATACGTTCATCAAGATTGGACGGAAAAACAGGTTGGTGAATTTATTCGTTGTCAACAAGATCCTCTTTATTTTGTCAACAAACATGTAAAAATTGTTTCGGTTGATGAGGGATTAATTGAATTTAATGTTCGTGATTATCAAGAGGACATGATTAACAAATTTCACAATGATCGATTTGTGATTTGTAAAATGGCCAGACAATCTGGTAAATCAACTACAATTCTTGCATATCTTCTTCATTATATTATTTTTAACGAGAATGTTTCGGTTGCAGTTCTTGCAAACAAAAAAGCAACTGCAATGGAACTTCTTGGTAGACTACAACTTGCATACGAACATATGCCAAAATGGTTACAACAAGGAGTTTTGATTTGGAACAAAGGAAACATTGAGCTGGAAAATGGCTCGAAAATTCTTGCTAGTTCTACTTCTGGGTCTGCAATTCGAGGTGGTTCGTTCAATATCATTTTTTTAGATGAATTTGCATTTGTTCCTCAAAATATTTCTGAAGAATTTTTCAGTTCAGTATATCCTACTATTTCTTCTGGTAAGACTACAAAAGTATTCATCGTTTCAACTCCAAATGGAATGAATATGTTTTACAAGTTGTGGACAGATGCAGAAGAAGGAAATAATGATTATACTCCTATTTCAGTACATTGGTCACAGGTTCCAGATCGTGATGAAAAATGGAAGGCTGATACGATTCGGAATACTTCTGAACGACAATTTCAACAGGAATTTGAATGCTCGTTCTTGGGGAGTTCTAATACTCTTATCTCAACTGAAAAACTTATGTCGATGCCGTTCAAACATCCAGTTTATGCACACGAAGGATTGGATGTATATCAAGAACCAATTATCAATCACACTTATGTAATGATATGCGATGTGGCTAGAGGAGTTGGTTTAGATTATTCTGCATTTTCAGTATTTGATGTGTCTAAACAACCATACCGTCAAGTTGCGAAATATAGAAAAAATGATATTTCTGCAATGTTGTATCCAAATATAATTTTCACAACTGCACAGAAGTATAATGATGCATTTGTTCTTGTAGAAGTGAATGACATTGGACAACAAGTGGCTGATATTCTCTATCATGATCTAGAATACGAAAACATGATGATGATTACAATGCATGGAAGAAATGGACAACAAATTGGGAGTGGTTTTGCAAAAAACGTATCAATGGGAATTCGGACTACTAAACAAGTCAAAAGGATTGGATGTGCGACACTCAAAGATCTTATTGAAAGAAATAACTTATTGATTGATGATTTTGATACAATCAGTGAATTAACAACCTTTATTGGAAAGAGTACTTCATGGGAAGCGGATGAAGGGTGCCACGATGACTTGGTAATGACTTGTGTACTTTTTTCATGGTTAGTTCAACAACGATATTTTAGAGAAATGACTGATCAAGATATTCGTGAAAAAATGTTTGCAGAACAAATGAAAATAATAGAGGAAGAATTAGTTCCTTTTGGAATTATTAATGATGGAAACGATCCAGATGAATTTGTAATTCCTGGCGATGATAGTGCTTGGAAACCGGCCAGGGATAAAAATCAATTTGAATATTTTTAAATATATCCATTTTTTTTAGTTTCAGATTTAAATCCAAAATCATCTTCTTCTTCCGTTCTTTCAGTGACTAATAATGCAAGAAGAGCATCTATTTCATTTTCTAATTCTGGTCTTATATTACGGAGTCGATATAGAAATTTAACACTCTCTTTTTCTATCATTTCTCTACTAACACGTACAGAAGTATAACTTTTTTTGTTTTGACTTTTGGTTTGAAGTTCAAGATGCTCTGGATTGACACAACTATTGTTTTCACAGGTTTGATGAACAACCATGTTTTCTGCAATAGTTCCATTGTGCAATAGATATGCAAAACGATGAGCAGGCATGGATTTTCCAAAAACAGAAAACATTCCATACCCTTGTTTTTGTCTCGCTGCGTTCCAAACGTGACATTCGTTGGTTATGTTTACTTTTGCATTGAAACGATTTATTGCTTTTTGAGGAAACTTCATATTTACCGTACACTAAATATTATTCATCAATTACTGTTATTTATAAATATTCCTAGAGTAATAAAGTAAGTCCAGGCGTAAATACCTCAGAGATTGATCTAACTAATGTTGTCGTTGCGGCAGGAACTTCAACGGGCGGTTTTGCTGGAAGATTCCGCTGGGGGCCAATCGAAGAAGTTACTCTGGTAACAGACGAAGATGATCTGGTAAGTCAATTTCAAAAACCAGACGATAATAATTTTGAATCATTTTTCACTGCTGCAAATTTTCTGTCGTATACTAACGCATTGAATCTTGTTCGTGCCGCAAATACTACAACAGATAATGCTGCTGCACCAAAAAATGCATGTGCAAATACTGGAACATATGTTAATGTTCAAGTTACAACATCAGAAAATTACTACAACACTTATGATCCAGAACAGGGTGGATCTGCATACGGTACTGCTGCTAATGGCCCGTTCGTTGCAAAATGGGCAGGAGATCTCGGAAATAGTCTTAAAATGTCTATTTGTCCTGCCGACAGACCTTCTGCTACATTAACAGGAACAGTTGCATGGGCGGAATCTACTGCCACATCAAACCCTGGCAGAATTACAGGAACAGGAACTTTATTTGGTATAGAACTAAGAGTCGGAGATGCTGTTTCAATTGCAGGGGAAACTGGATATCATATTATACAAACGGTTACTTCTAATACTATTGCGGTTGCACATTCAACGAGTGCATCTGACTCGGCTGCAGTAAGTGCAGGAGCTGCAGTTACACGACAAAAGAGATCTGTATTTTCAACTCCTTCTGCTCATATGAAGGGAACTGTTGCGGTAACCGCCGATAGTGCTACTGTAACTGGAACTGGTTCGATGTTTGATTCTCAGTTTATAGTTGGAGATAAAATTGTAATTAATGGTGAAACTAGGAGAGTAAAAACTATTACATCAAATACTGTAATAGTATGTGATTCAAATTTCCTTAATACTGCGGCTACACAAACTTATACAAGAGATTGGGAATATAAGCATGCTTTTGCAGAAGGGCCACCTACAACTTCAACACATGCAGCAGACAAATCTATGTCATTAGATGAAATTCATATTGCAGTTGCTGATGAAGATGGAGAATGGACAGGAACAGTTGGTGAAGTTTTAGAAGCACATGCAAACCTTTCGGTTGCAAGTGGTGCAAGAGATGATCAAGGCGAAGACATTTATTACAAGAATTGGATTAACAAATATTCCAGATATATGTGGTGGTTGCAATATTCTGCCTTTGAGGGAGAATCATTAAGTGGAGATTATATAACTCCTGCTGCTACTGGATCTAAAACGCTTCGTGGATGGGGTGCAACTGCTGATGCAGGAGGTACACAACAAGCAGATGAATTTTTCATGCCTGGAAAAGCAAAGACTTTGAGTTTTCAAGGTGGAACTGCTGGGTCTGCACCAAGTTCCGCAGACCTTATTCGTGGATACGATTTGATGAAATCAGCAGAAGATGTTGATGTTTCATTACTGATGTGTGGAAATCATGCATCGGCGGTAATTCGACACTGTATCGGAAATATTGCAGAATCACGAAAAGATTGTCTTGCTTTCTTCTCACCAGAAAAAGCAGATGTTGTTGGAACTACAAGTTCTTCAGTAGCAACTGATAATGTTATTGATCATAGGGATACTGTAAATCAGAATTCTTCTTATGCAGTTATGGACTCTGGTTACAAACATATGTTCGACAAACATAACGATAAATTCCGTTATGTTCCTCTGAACGGAGATGTTGCTGGTCTTTGTGCTCAAACTGATCAAGTACGTGATCCTTTCTTTTCTCCTGGCGGATTTACTAGGGGTCAGATTAAGGGTGTTGTAAAACTTCCGTTTAATCCAAAGAAAGCAGAACGTGATAAGTTGTATCAGTCACAGGTCAATCCAGTTGTTTCGTTCCCAGGCGAAGGTACAGTCCTTTTTGGTGACAAAACACAATTGACAAAACCATCTGCATTTGATCGAATCAATGTACGAAGATTGTTTATTCTTCTGGAAAAAGCGATTGCAAATGCAGCTCGATTTCAGTTGTTTGAATTCAACGATGAGTTCACACGTTCACAATTTGTTGCAATGGTTGAACCCTTCTTGCGTGATATTCAAGGAAGAGGTGGAATTCAAGACTTTGCAGTTGTGTGTGATGCTTCAAATAATACTGCACAAGTTGTAGATGCAAATCAATTTAGGGGAGATATTTTTGTCAAACCTTCACGATCCATCAACTTTATCCAACTCAACTTTGTTGCGGTTCGGAGTGGAGTAGAATTCTCAGAAGTCGTTGGTGCTGTTTAATATTTTGGACATAAATAATTAAAACAAAGTTTTTTGGAGAAATAACAAATGGCAGCATGGACTTCATCCCTAACTACTTTTAAAGGTGCTCTCGAATATGGGGGCGCCCGTCCAAGTTTATTTGAATTCAACATTACTGGTGTTCCAGCAGATGTAACTCAATTTAAACAATTAAAATATTATTGTACTGTAAGTGCATTACCTCCACTTACTGTTACTCCAATTGAGAGACAATATTTTGGGCGGACAGTAAAAATGCCCGGCGATATGGTATTTGGTGATCTTTCTACAACGATTATTCAAACTGAATCAGCGAATGAACGTACTTATATTGAAACGTGGATGGATTTAATAAATTCACATTTGGAAAATAAAAGAAGTTATGATCCAGATATGGGTGATGAGTGGGGTTCCGCAGAATTAACTCAATATGCTAAAGATGGAAGTACATTAATGACTGCCGCTTTTGTTGGTTTGTGGCCGACTACCGTAAGTGAAATTGCATTGAGTTACGACACTGTTTCTGATATTGAACAATATGATGTTACTTGGGCATACCAGTACTATACTCTTAAAGGTACAGGTGTAGCTAAAACAGATCAAGATTAAGGAATAAAATGGCATTTAATGTATCAGAATTAAAATCTCAATTAAATAGTCAGGGTGGTGGCGCAAGACCATCCATGTTTAAGATTAAAATTAATGGAAGAAATGCTAATTATACATTTTCTGATAAACAGACTATACTTGTTAAAGCTGCAGGAATTCCTACATCAACTATTGCTGCACTTCCAGTAAATTTTGGGGGTCGAGCATACAAATTAAATGGTTTTCGTACATTTGATGTGTGGACAACTACTGTAATTAATGATGAAAATTTCGAAGCGAGAAATAAAATTTCAGATTGGATGAGAAGAATGGTAGGAAAATTTGATGGTGAGAGAACAAATTTTTATGGTGGTCAAGCAGAAGTGTATGAAGGATCTGCAACAATTACTCAACTTGGAGTAAATGGTAAAGATTTACAAACGTATAAATTCTATAATCTCTGGCCGACAGAACTTGCAGAAGTTCCTTTGGATTGGTCAAGTGATGCAATTGAAGAATATACCGTAACATGGGCTTATGATTATTGGAGTAAAGGGGCTCCATCTTCAGCAAAGAACATAGTAACTGGGTAAAATTCTAGAAAAATAAAATGAATGGCATTCAAAGTAACAGATTTCAAGTCAAATTTAAAGGGGGGAGGCGCTAGACCTTCCCTTTTTTATGCCGATCTAGATGCTGCATTTACGAAACTCGGCATACCATTTCCCAATAAATCTCAATTTTTAATCAAGGGAACAACTATTCCTGCAAGCACACTTGGTACATATGAAGTATTTTTTCATGGAAAGTCTGTAAAAGTTGCAGGAGATCGTACTTTTGATACTTGGGACACTACTATTATAAATGATGAAGATTTTGGTATTAGACACGCAATTGAAAATTGGATGGAATTGATTTCAAATCACAAACTAAATACAAGAGATACGAGTATTACTTCTAAATTAGAAGGAGAAAATGCTGATTATAAGCAAACTCTTTCGGTCACGCAATTTGGAAAAGGTGGAAAAGGATTGCGTAAATATGATTTTTTAGGAGCATTTCCAACTGCACTTTCTACAATCAATCTTGATTGGGGTACAGCAGACATAGAAGAATATACTTGTACATGGACATATGATCGGTGGAGAGCATCAAGTTTTGATTCCACTGGAACTGCCCCTAAAATTGTTATAGGAGATGGATAATGGCATTTGAAATATTTGGATTCAAAATTGAAAGAAAAAGTCAGGAAACGACTGGCGCTAGTGTTCCTGCATTCACACTTCCAGAGAACGATGATGGTTCTCAAATGGTATCGGGAGCTAATGCGTATGGTTCTTATCTTGATATTGAAGGACAGTACAAAAATGAAGTAGAACTTATCATTAAATATCGTGATATGGCGCAAACTTCAGATTGTGAAATTGCAATTGATAATATCGTAAATGAAGCAATTGTTGTAGATGATACAAGTCCGGCAGTTCAAATGGTTCTTGATAAAACCGATTTAACAGAAACAATCAAAAAAAAAGTTAGAACAGAATTCAGTACTATATTAGATTTATTGAATTTTAATAATTATGGACATGATATTTTTCGCAGATGGTATGTTGAAGGGAAATTATACTATCATATTATGATTGATGAAAAAGATCCAAAACGTGGTATTGTAGAGCTTCGAAGTTTGGATGCTACAAAAATCAAAAAAATGAAACAAGTGAAACAAGAAAAAACTGTCGATCCAAGAAAAGCAAAAATAGAAATTGTTCCTCATTATCAGTATAATGAATCTGGAATGGATAAACGGTCTACTTCTGGAATACTGATTTCTGGTGATAGTATTGCATATACCACTTCTGGTCTATTAAATCCACAGAAAAATATGGTATTGTCTTATCTTCATAAGGCAATGAAACCATTGAATCAACTGCGAATGGTGGAAGATGCAATTGTCATTTACAGAATTTCAAGAGCACCAGAACGCAGAATTTTTTATATTGATGTAGGAAATTTACCGAAACTCAAGGCCGAACAATATATTCGTGATATCATGACACGTTACAAGAATCGATTAGTTTACGATTCGGATTCTGGTGAAGTCAAAGATGATCGAAGACACCAATCAATGTTGGAAGATTACTGGCTTCCACGAAGAGAAGGTGGCAGAGGAACAGAAATTACCACACTTCCTGGCGGTGAAAATCTAGGACAACTAGAAGATGTAGAATACTTTCAACGAAAATTATATAAAGCAATGCATGTCCCTGTTTCACGGCTCGAGGCAGAATCGGGATTCTCTTTGGGGAGAGAAAGTGAAATTACGAGAGATGAATTGCTTTTCAGTAAATTTATCAAAAAGTTGCAAACAAGGTTTTCGATATTATTCGATGAAGTAATGGAAAAACAGTTAATATTGAAACATGTTATGACTGCTGCAGAATGGTCAAAAGTCAGAGATAAGATTCATTATTCTTTCAATGCAGATCATTACTATACAGAATTTAAGCAACAAGAAACTTTGTCTCAACGAGTAGATCTTGCAAGAAACATGGAAGATTGGGTAGGACAATATTATTCAAAAGAGTGGTTTAGAACTCATGTTCTTAGACAAACCGCAGAAGAAATGGAAGAAATAGATGGTCAAATAGCCAAAGAAAAAGAATCTGGTGAATATGACGATGAAGAGGGTGAAGATGAAATGTAATCCTCAAGGTTTATAAATATTAATAGATAATTTTTGGAGATAAAAATGGCAGAACAATCAGCACAAAAAGATTATAAAACGGTAGATATTGTAGATTTTGCAATGCAAGGGAAACCTATAAAGATCAATGATGCATTTGGACAACTAATTTCAAATAAAGTAGTAGATTCGCTTGCAAATCGAAAACAAGAAGTTTCTGCCAAAATGTTTGCAGATAAAGTAGAAGAACCAACTTCAACACCAGAAGCAGAAACAACGGAGGAGCAATGATTATAAAAGTAAAAACTACGGAAGCAGCTGCGCCAACTGGATCTGGAACCGCATCTAATGTAAGTTCTGCGACTTGTGTGAGAGCAGTAAATTCTGGAACAACTGCTCGATTGGTTACAGTAGAGTTAGCAGGAGGAACAGATATTGGAACTTTTACTATGCCAGGAGGAACAGTTGAATATATTGAAAAAGATCCAACCGATAAGATTTTTGCTGCACATGCAGAAATTCTTTTAGCAAAAGTTGCATTTCAGAGTGGATAATGAAAACATTTAAAGAATTCAGAGAATCAATCGGGTATTCTACTAAATTTAAAATAGTAGAAAAAGAAAAAATTGATATAATTGAGGGGGATGTAGTAGATCAATTGAGATCTATTATAAAGAAAAAAAAGGAATCAGATATAAAATTTAAGTCGGGTACATCGGTTCCAATTGATCCCGAATCAGCAAAAAGTATATTAAAAACATTTGATTCACTAAATAGTTCTAAACAGAAAAAAATGCGAGATAACATGAATAAAGATACAAAATCATTCATGACTATTATGGATTTCGCATTGGAAAACGTAAAGTAAAAGGAACACTATGCCATCTTTATACGAATTTTATCAAGAAAAAGAAATAAGAGAATTGACTAATACAATCAATTCTGCAAAATATATAAGCGAAGAACAAAAAGAAGCAATGGTTGCAGAACTTTCAGTAGTTTCTGAAGCATCCAAAAAAACAGATTTTCTTTGGCTAGACTCGGCCGGACTTTATTTCAACCAAGTAACCGCAGCATTTTATACGGCTAGTACCTTTGATTATGAAGAGGGGCCCCGAGGCGGTACAGCTTATCGCAAAATATTAACAAAATTAAAAGGAAAAGATAAAGATCATGTTAAAAAGCATCTTATACATTTTATTAAACGAGGTGGACTCGTTAAGAAGCGAGAAGTTGAACCTCTTATCGATGTAGATGCTGACGATTTTAATCAAATGAAAAATATTTTGTAGGTACACAAGATGCAACAGACAGGTAAAGCTCCTTCTGGTTTTAGAGTTATAGATGGAATCGACATCTTAGAGAAAAAATAAATAGGAGACATCCAAATGAAACTAATTTGCGAACTTACAGAAACAGTAGAATACGAACTGATTGAAGCAGATGGAAAACCCAAACAATATTTTATTGAGGGTATCTTCATGCAATCGGAAAAAAAGAACAAGAATGGTAGAATTTATCCATTGCCTATTCTTGAAAAAGAAGTGAGTCGATATGTAAAAGAATACGTAGAACCAAAACGTGCATTTGGGGAATTGGGGCATCCAGATGGCCCAACGGTCAATTTAGATCGTGCATCACATATGATTACTTCTTTAAACAAAGAAGGTAAGAATTTTATTGGTAGAGCAAAGATTTTAGATACACCGAATGGAAAGATTGTAAAGTGTTTAATTGATGAAGGTGCAAGGTTGGGTGTTTCTTCAAGAGGAATGGGAACCTTGAAACCAGAAAATAAAGGACAGATTGTTCAAAAAGATTTTTATCTTGCAACTGCTGCGGATATTGTCGCAGATCCTTCTGCTCCTAATGCTTTCGTTGAAGGTATTATGGAGGGTAGAGAATGGATTTGGGATAACGGATTGTTAAGAGAACAAGATGTTGAACGGGCTTGGGACAATATCCGAAGTGCCCCTTCCAGAGAACTTGAGGAAGTAAAATTGAGTGAGTTCAAAAATTTATTGTCAAAACTATGATTTTATAAATATTAACAGTAACGAAATACAATAATTTAGGAGTTTCAATGGCTACTGAAGAAATCAAAAACCAAGAGGAAGAAGTTCTGGAAGAAACTGAACAGCAGGAAGAACTTGTTGAAGCTCCAGAACATGAAGAAGAGCAATCAGAAGAAGTTCTTGCTGAAAAGTCTAAAGCAAAAGTCAAAGAAGACGATGATGAGGACGAAGACGAAGAAGAATCTGATGATGATGATGAAGAAGAAGAGGAAGAAGAGCAGGTAAAGAAAGAGGATGTAAAGGTTCCTACAACCAAAGCTGCTATGATTAAAGCTCTTTTTGATAAAGTCAACGGAATGAAGAAAGAAGAAGTTTCTTCACGTTGGAAAGAACTAATGTCTGTCGCAGAAGCGGAAGATCTTGGTGGCCCAACACCAACTGATTCTGATCCAGAAAAAGATGAAGTCGGTAAAAAGAAAAAGAAAGTAAAAATTTCCATGCCCGAAATTAATGTCAAAGAAGATATCGAAGCATTAGTACAAGGCGAAGAACTTTCTGAAGAATTCAAAACAAAAGCATCGACAATTTTCGAAGCTGCAGTTCATCAGAAGGTAATGGAAGTTGCAACCGAAAAGATTGGTGATCTTGAAAAAGAATATCAATCCAATCTTCAGGAAGAGATTGTTTCATTCCGTGACGAATTGACTGAAAAAGTCGATGGTTACCTCAACTACGTAGTTGAAGAGTGGATGAGAGAGAACGAACTTGCGCTCGAAGGATCATTGAGAAGTGAAATTACTGAAGAGTTCATTGGGGGTCTTAAAAATCTCTTTACTGAGCACTATATTGAAGTTCCAGACGAAAAGGTTGACATTGTTGAAGGCCTTTATGATAAAGTCGAGGAACTTGAAGAAAAATTAAATTCTCAAATCGAAGAGAACGTTAAAACAAAAGACGAACTCAACGAATATCGTAAAAACAAAATCTTGGAAGAAGTCTGTGAGGATCTTGCGGATACACAATCAGAAAAGATGAAATCTCTCGTAGAGGGGGTTTCTTACGAAGATGATGCTGATGATTTTGAGAATAAGGTAAAAACGATTAAGGAAAATTATTTCCCGAATCAAACTAAACAAGATGAAAATGTTGAACAAGAAGATGTGACGACAGAAAATGGAGAAGAATCTCCTAAAATGTCAAACATCATGGAAGCATATAGTAAAGCTATTGCTCGTAGTTAAATTTTAATTATAAGTTTTTAAACAATTTAAGGAGTTTTAAAAATGCAACTCTCAGAAAATATTAACAAGAAGTGGGCGCCAGTTCTTGATCATCCAGATCTTCCTGAGATTAAGGATGCACATCGAAGAGCGGTGACTGCTATTTGTCTTGAAAATGTTGAACAACAATATTCTCAAGATAATACTGGTGGTATGTTGATGGAAGCCGCACCTACTACAATTACAGGTGTTTCTGCACCTGTTCCTGTAACTGGTGGTGCTGCTGGAAATTCAACACCTATGTCTGGCCCAACTGGATTGATCTTTGCCCTCAAGAGTCGAGTTGATTCTATGTCAGGTGCAGAACTTCCTGGCGTATCAGAACCAGACCAAGAAGCTGGTGTAGATGGACACGCAACTGGCGACTTAGTTACTACGCCTGGACTTTTGATCACTGGTACTGATGGTACTGGACAAACTGGTAACGAATTTTCCGCACATAGTGCTCTTGAAACAGACGCTGGTGAGGGAGATGTTGGTGGTGAAATGTCCTTCTCAATCGAGAAGGTTTCAGTCGCTGCTGGAACACGTGCCTTAAAGGGTTCGTATTCAATGGAACTTGCACAAGATTTACGTGCAGTTCATGGTTTGGACGCTGAAGCAGAACTCGCAAATATTCTTTCTCAAGAAATACTTGCAGAGATCAATCGTGAAGTTGTCCGTAAGATTTACATTGCTGCTGCAGTTGGTGCCCAAGTTGGTACAACAACAGCCGGTATTTTTGATCTTGATACTGATTCCAATGGTCGTTGGATGGTTGAGAAGTTCAAAGGTCTGATGATGCAGATTGAAAAAGATGCAAATCAGATTGGAAAATCCACACGTAGAGGAAAAGGAAATATTATCCTTACTTCTTCAGATGTAGCATCAGCACTTCAAATGGCAGGAATGTTGGATTATGCTCCTGCAATGAGTACTGATCTTAATACTGACACTGCTGCATCAACTTTTGCTGGTGTTCTTAACGGACGCTATAAAGTATATGTTGACCCATATGCAGATGCAAATGCACAAGAATTCTATTGTGTAGGTTATAAAGGTGATTCACCGATGGATGCTGGAATTTTCTATTGCCCATACGTTCCGTTGCAAATGGTTCGTGCGGTTGATAGTGCTAGTATCGTTGCAAATCCATTTGCTGAAAATGCAAGTGCTTCAACTGGTCGTACAACTGGTGTTCTTGGATCTAATCCTCACCTTAATGTATATTACAGAAAAGCTGCAATTACAAACTTGATGTAATACTGACCTACATAATTGTAGGATTTCAAAAAGGGAGCGGAGAAATCCTCTCCCTTTTTTTTATTTGTACTGAATCCAGTGAGGCTGACATGATTATATTAATAGGTAATGGACAATCTAAATCCGTTACAAATTTAGATCTCTTTAAAAATCATACAACATATGGATGTGATTCCATTTATCGTAAATTTATGCCTAATTATTTAATATGTCAGGACATGAATGTTCAATTGGAATTAATAACAAATAATCTTACTAAAAAACATAAATGTTATTTTAAGGGATTTGATCTTATTCCTAGTATGCATTATGCAATGCTCAAACAATCGGCTGATAAAAGATTAAAAATTGGTGAAAATCGACCACCAACAGATAATTTTATTCAGTTTGCACACGAAGGAGTCATGTATTTTATTTGGATTGATTCTACTGATCTAACTGAAAATGTTGAATGGTGGGATGATGAATGGATTTCTGATACGGTTGCACTCCGTATAGCCTGTCAGCATAATCCAAATGAAACATTTTATTGTGTCGGATATGACTATTATCATGATCAAACAAGTACAGGAATATATCTTGGATCTAATGTAACAAAATTTCATGAGAATGATAATACTCCTTGGCTTAAACAACACAAACAGATTGAAGAAGAGTTCCCAAATTCTAAATTTATTTTTATTGGAAAAAATATGAACTATGGAGAGTTTGAAAATTTACTGAATAAATAGTATAGAAGGACAATAAGGATTTATATGGCAGCAGCAAATAAAATACCAGACAATTTAAATTATCTTGCAAATATCAGTTTTAGACTGACAATGGAAGATGCGCCAAGTTTAACTTGGTTTTGTCAATCTGCAAATGTTCCAGGCATTTCGATTGATGCAATTGATGTTATGAATCCTTATGCAACAATTCCATACGCAGGGTCAAAAGTTGCATTTGAAGAATTGTCCGTAGGATTTATTGTTGATGAACATTTGAAAAATTGGATGGAAATATATGATCGTATAATTGCGTTAGGAATGGCAGAAGGAAACGAGAAATATCGTTTACTTAAAGCGAAATCAGATTTAACATCAAGGGGAGGAACAGTTTCAACAATTGTTCTTACCATTTTAACAAGTGCAATGAATCCTCAAATGGAATTTCATTTCTACGAGGCCTTTCCAATTTCTATATCTTCACTTGAATTTAATAGTTCAAATACTGATGTAGAATATTTTACTGCTACTGCCGGATTTCGATACACAAACTATGAGGTAAAAAACTTATTGAATAATTGATAATACTATGAAACTTGAAGACATTATGAAAGAATGGGAAAATGATGCTCCTATTGATAGTCAAAATCTAGATGGTGAGTCATTAAAAATTCCTAATCTACATGCAAAATATATGGAAATGTACACGAAGGAAAAAAGAACTTTTCGTGAATTTAAAAGAAAATGGAAGGTTCTCTTCCAAAAAAGGTGGGAAGCAGTAATTGCTAAAGATGGAAGACCACCAGACCACAATATTCGTATATCAAAATCAGAATTGGAAAAGTATTATGTTGCAGCCGATAGTGAGTTGCAAGAATTTGAAGCTCTAATAAATGATCAAGAAGACAAAGTAGATTTTTTGTCTGGTGTGTTGGATACGATTAAGAACAGAAATTGGCAAATTAAAAACGCAATTGATTGGAGTAAATTTCAAGTTGGACTTGGGTAATGCAAATCCTAATGGAAAAAGAGAACGAAGTATATTTGCGACTCTCTTGCGAACCTGGCGTCCGAATGGAATTGAATCAATATTTTCGATTTCGGCCGAAAAATTATCAATTCATGCCAATGTTCCGCAAAAGAAAGTGGGATGGATACGTTTACCTTTACAACAATGACAATGGCCGGATATATTACGGACTAAAAAAAGAAGTTCAACGATTTGCATCAGATCGGGAATACGAACTGATAGATCAAACAAATGATTCTATTGTAAAAATATCAAACAAAGATTATTATAAGTTTCTTACATCATTTCCTTGTGAGTATAAATTAAGAGATTATCAGAATAGTGCAATTAGACATTCAATAGATGAACGAAGATGTGTTCTTCTTTCACCTACAGCATCTGGAAAATCTCTCGTAATTTACTATTTGGTGAGATATTACTTCCCAGAAAAATCATTGATCATTGTTCCTACTCTTTCGCTAGTTAGCCAGATGTATTCGGATTTTGAATCTTATGCAGACAAGGGATTTGAAGTTAAAAAATTCGTCCATAAAATTTTTGGAGGTCAAGAGAAAGTAACAGAGAAACCGATTATTATTTCAACATGGCAGTCTTTATATGAATTAAAAAAACCATTCTTTTCGGATTTCAAGTTAGTAATTGGAGATGAAGCCCATCTTTACAAAGCAAAATCTCTCACCAAGATAATGAAGAACTTGGAGAATGCACCTTACCGAATAGGAACAACTGGAACATTAGATGAGATAGAGGTGCATAAATTAATATTAGAGGGATTATTTGGATCTACCAAAAAGGTTACGAGTACCAAAGAACTCATAAAGAAAAAAACATTATCAGAAATAGCAATACGTTGTCTCGTTTTAAAATATTCTAAAGAAGCAAGTGCAATTGTATCAAAATTGAACTACCAAGAAGAGATTGACTTTTTAGTGAGCCATCCAGAACGGAACAGGTATATTTGTAATCTAGTAAAAGGACTTACTGGAAATACTTTGATATTATTTCAACTGGTAGAAAAACACGGCAACATTTTACATTTGATGTTACAGAACATTCTAGATGTTTCTACCAGAAAACTCTTTTATGTTTACGGAGGGACAGATGCAGAATCGAGAGAACAAGTCAGAACAATTGTTGAAGAAGAATCAAACGCTGTTATATGTGCAAGTTACGGTGTATATAGTACTGGCATCAATATTAGGAATCT
>LULL01000318.1_pt1 | contig 15942 bp, 10 predicted proteins | sample 728161 | NCBI WGS metagenome assembly LULL01 (sample SAMN03860290, study PRJNA289734) | marine metagenome | biome: seawater column; feature: ocean; material: water; isolation source: Red Sea water column Station 149 - depth 500m | place: Saudi Arabia: Red Sea | collected 2011-10-15 | depth 500 m
CGTCGTAGGCGTTGAGCTCGCCCGGCGAGAGCACGTGGACCTCGGAGAGGTTGGCGAAGCTCTTCCAGGTGTTGGTGTCGTCCCGATCCGCAACGACCAGCACCCGGCCCTCGACGCCGAGGGCGACGAGGGCGGCGACGGCGTCCTTGGTGCGGGGCGCTGCGAAGCCCCAGGCGTCCACCACGACGACGTTGCCCTCGGCGGCCCGGTCGGAAAGGGCCGACCGCAGCGCCAACTGGATCATCTTCTTGGGGGTCTTCTGGGCGTAGCTGCGGGGCTTGGGTCCCAGAGCCACGCCGCCACCGCGCCACTGCGGGGAACGGATCGAACCGTGGCGGGCCCGGCCGGTGCCCTTCTGGCGCCACGGCTTGGCACCGCCGCCCCGGACCTCGGCCCGGGTCTTGGTGCTCTGGGTACCGCTGCGGCGGGCCGCCAGCTGGGCGGTCACGACCTGGTGCATGACGGCGGCGTTGGGCTCGATGCCGAAGGTGGCGTCATCGAGCTCGACGGCACCGGCTTCGGTGCCGTTGGTGGTGCGCATCGTGACGCTGGCCATCACCGGGCTCCCTTCACGGCGTCGCGGATGAGGACGGTGGCGCCGTTGGGGCCGGGCACCGAGCCCTTGACGAGCAGCAGCTCGCGCTCGGCGTCGGCATCGACCACGGTGAGGTTCAGCGTCGTGGTCTTCTGGTTGCCCATCCGACCGGGGAGCTTCTTCCCCTTGAACACCCGGGACGGTGTGGCGCACTGGCCGACGGCGCCGGGCTTGCGGTGCACCTTGTGGGCACCGTGGCTGGCCCGTTGGCCCTTGAAGTTGTGCCGCTTCATGACGCCGGCGAAGCCCTTGCCCTTGCTGACGGCGGTGACGTCGACCTGGCCAGTCTCGGCGAGGGCTTCGACAGTGAGTTCCTGGCCGACTTCGTAGGTGCTCACGTCGTCGAGGCGCAGCTCGAGGAGACGGTTGCCGGCCTGGACGCCGGCCGTGTCGAAGTGGCCGGCCTCGGGACGGGTGAGGCGATGCTCCTCGCGGTGGCCGAAGGTCACCTGGAGGGCGCTGTAGCCGTCGCGTTCGGTGGTCTTGACCTGCACGATGCGGTTGGGTCGGACGCGCAGCACGGTGACCGGGACGACGTGGTTGTCGTCATCCCACACCTGTGTCATGCCGACCTTCTCGCCGACGAGTGCCGTGTTGGCCATGGTGGCTCCTGCTGTTCCGCCCGGGGTCCTCCCCCGGGCGATCCGGCCCGTTCGGGCCGATTCACGCGAACGCTCCGCACGGGAAGGACCCGGCGGAGCGGCGATTCGGTTGTGTCGAGTGGTTCCCGTCGGGCCCCGGTCGGGGCGGACGGGCCTTCGCGAACGTCGTGGTGTCTGCGCCCCGGAGGGCTCCCTGAGCGCAGTTGACAAGGCTAGGGGCGTTGGCGTCCCCCCACAACGCCTCGCCTCCGAGGGCAGGCGACAGGCCGGTGTCCGGCGGCCGCCACGAATCCACGGTCCCCGGACACCCCGCAACTACCGTCGTGCCGGTGACCGAACCGCAGCCGACCCCCGAGGCCCCGCCGACACCGCCCCCCTGGGTGGTGCGGGCGATCCTTCTGTTCCTCGGCGGCCTAGCCGCCCTCTGGTACCTCCAGGGCGTCCTCGAGTCGCTGCGGTCCCTGTTCATCATCCTGCTGGTCGCCCTGTTCCTGTCGTTCGCGATGGAGCCGGCGGTCAACGCCCTCGAACGGTGGAACGTCCGGCGCGGGCTCGGGACGGCGCTGGTCTTCCTCGGCGTCCTGGTCGGCCTGGGCGGCTTCGGGTTCGCCATGGGGTCGCTCCTCTCCGAGCAGGTCACCGAGCTGAGCGACAACCTGCCGGGCTACCTCGAGTCGATCGACGACTTCCTCGAGGACAACTTCGGCGTCGAGAACGCCACCGCCGACCTGCGCCAGAACTGGGACTCGGGCGCCGTCGCCGAGCGGTTGACCGGTTTCGCCGACGACCTGGCCAAGTTCGGCACGACCGCCGTCAACGTGCTGTTCCAGGTGTTCACCATCGGCCTGTTCGCCTTCTACCTGGTCGCCGAGGGGCCCAAGCTGCGACGGACGGTGTGCTCGCTGCTGCCAGAGGAGCGTCAGCGCCACGTCCTCGAGGTCTGGGACCTGGCCATCACCAAGACGGGTGGCTACATCCTGTCCCGGGGCGTGCTGGCCGTCATCGCCGCGGTCGTGCACTGGACCGCCTTCGAGGTCATCGGCCTCCCGTCCGGCTTCGCCCTGGCCATCTGGGTGGGGGTCGTCTCCCAGGTGGTCCCGGTGGTCGGCACCTACCTGGCCGGCGCCCTCCCGGTGCTGATCGGGCTGATCGACGAGCCCGTGACCGGCCTGTGGGTGCTCGTCATCATCGCCGTCTACCAGCAGGTGGAGAACTACGTGCTGGCCCCGAGGATCACCGCCCAGACCATGGCCATCCACGCCGCCCTGGCGTTCGGGGCGGTCATCGCCGGGGCAGCGCTGCTCGGGGTGGTCGGCGCCATGCTGGCGCTGCCGGCCGCCGCCACCCTCCAGGCCATCGTCTCGGCGGCCGCCGAACGCCACGAGGTCTCCGAGGACCTCCTCCTGGCCAGCCGCCAGCGCCGCAAGTTGGAGTAGCGGGGAGCAGGCCCAAAACGGGTGAAGCGCCCCCCTGGGGGCGCTTCACCGTTCGTTCGGGTGATCCGGGCGTCAGCCCTGCTGGATCTTGATCTCGATGTCCACGCCGGCCGGCAGGTCAAGGCGCTGGAGCGAGTCGACCGTCTTGGGCGAGGGCTCCAGGATGTCGAGGAGACGCTTGTGGATGCGCATCTCGAAGTGCTCCCGGGAGTCCTTGTCCTTGAACGGGGACCGCACCACCGTGTACCGGTGCTTCTCGGTCGGCAGCGGGACCGGGCCGCGGATGTCGGCCTGGGTCCGCCGGACCGTCTCGACGATCTTCTTCGTCGACTGGTCGATCACCTCGTGGTCGTAGGCCTTGAGGCGGATACGAATCTTCTGACCAGTCGGCATCGGATCTAGGCCAGGATCTTCGTGACGGCGCCGGCGCCCACGGTGCGGCCGCCCTCGCGGATGGCGAAGCGCAGGCCCTCGTCCATGGCGATCGGGGCGATGAGCTCGACCGTCATGGTGGTGTTGTCGCCCGGCATGCACATCTCAGTGCCCTCGGGGAGGGCGATCATGCCGGTCACGTCCGTGGTCCGGAAGTAGAACTGCGGCCGGTAGTTCGAGAAGAACGGCTTGTGGCGGCCGCCCTCCTCCTTGGTCAGCACATAGACCTCGGCCTCGAAGTTGGTGTGCGGGGTGATCGAGCCCGGCTTGGCGAGGACCTGGCCACGCTGGACGCTGGTCTTCTCGATGCCGCGCAACAGGGCGCCGATGTTGTCGCCGGCCTGGCCCTGGTCGAGGATCTTGCGGAACATCTCGACGCCGGTGCAGACCGTGGTCTGGGTGTCCTTGAGGCCGATGATCTCGATGTTGTCGCCGGTGTTGACGATGCCCTGCTCGACACGACCGGTCACGACGGTGCCGCGGCCGGTGATCGTGAAGACGTCCTCGATGGGCATCAGGAAGGGCTTGTCGACGTCGCGCTCGGGCTGCGGGATGTAGTCGTCGACCTGCGACATCAGCTCGACGACGGCTTCGGCGGCGTCGGAGTCGCCCTCGAGGGCCTGCAGGGCCGAGACCCGGCAGATCGGGGTGTCGTCGCCCGGGAACTCGTACTCGTCGAGCAGCTCGCGGACCTCGAGCTCGACCAGCTCGAGCAACTCCTCGTCGTCGACCATGTCGCACTTGTTGAGGGCGACCACGATCTTGGGCACGCCGACCTGGCGGGCCAGGAGCACGTGCTCACGGGTCTGGGGCATCGGACCGTCGGCGGCCGACACGACCAGGATGGCGCCGTCGACCTGGGCGGCGCCCGTGATCATGTTCTTGATGTAGTCGGCGTGGCCCGGCATGTCGACGTGGGCGTAGTGCCGGTTGGCGGTCTCGTACTCGACGTGCGCCACGTTGATCGTGATGCCGCGTTCCCGCTCCTCGGGCGCCTTGTCGATGTTATCGAACTCGGTGAAGGCGGTCGAGTTCGGGTCGCGCTCGGAGAGGACCTTGGTGATCGCCGCGGTCAGCGTCGTCTTTCCGTGGTCGATGTGGCCCATGGTCCCCACGTTGACGTGGGGCTTGGTGCGCTCGAACTGCTGCTTGGCCATGGCTGTTCCTGGTTGCTTTCTGTGTTGTTTGCCTGAACCGACGTCACTCGCCCCGGAAGCGCTTGACGATCTCTTCCTGGACGGATGCGGGCGTCTGCTGGTACGAGTCGAACTGCATCGTGTAGGTCGCGCGCCCCTGGGTGCGCGATCGCAGGTCGGTAGCGTAACCGAACATCTCGGACAACGGCACCTGTGCCGTGACCACCTGGTTGTTGCCGCGGGCCTCCACCTGGCCGACGCGGCCCCGACGGGAGTTGAGGTCGCCGACGACGTCGCCCATGTAGTCCTCGGGGGTGACGACCTCGACGGCCATCACCGGCTCGAGCAGCACGGGGCCGGCCCGGCCGATCGCCTCACGGAACCAGGCCTGGGCGGCGATCTTGAATGCCATCTCCGAGGAGTCGACGTCGTGCGCCTTGCCGTCGTTGAGGCTGACCTTGATGCCGAGCACCGTGTAGCCGGCCAGGTTGCCGGTGGTCATGGCCGCCTGGATGCCCTGGTCGACCGCCGGGATGTACTCCTTGGGGATGCGGCCGCCCCTGACGTTGTCCTCGAAGTGGTAGGTCTCGTCCGGGTCGGCGTAGGGCTCGAGGGAGGCCACGATCTCGGCGAACTGGCCGGAGCCGCCCGTCTGCTTCTTGTGGGTGTAGCGGAGGTCGGCGACCGTCTTGGTGATGGTTTCGCGGTAGGCGACCTGCGGCTTGCCGACGTTGGCATCCACCCGGAACTCGCGCAGCATGCGGTCGACCAGCACCTCGAGGTGCAGTTCGCCCATGCCGCCGATGATGGTCTGGCCCGTCTCCTCGTCGGTGCGGACGCTGAAGGTCGGGTCCTCCTCGGCGAGGGCACCGAGGGCCTTGCTCATCTTGTCCTGGTCGGCCTTCGAGCGGGGCTCGACCGCGACGTGGATGACCGGCACCGGGAACTCGACCTGTTCGAGCACGATCGGGTGGTCCGGCGAGCAGAGGGTGTCGCCGGTGCGGGTGTTCTTGAGGCCGATGCCGGCCACGATGTCGCCGGTGCGGACCTCGTCGCGGTCCTCGCGGTCGTTGGCGTGCATCTCGAGGATGCGGCCGATCCGCTCCTTGGAACCCGACCGGGTGTTGAGCACGGCCGAGCCCTTGTCAAGGGTGCCGCTGTAGACCCGGAAGTAGGTGAGCTTGCCGACGTGCGGGTCGGTCATGATCTTGAACGCCAGGGCGGCGAACGGCTCGGCGTCCTCGGCGCCCCGCTCGAGGGTGTCGCCCGAACGCGGGTGGACGCCCTCGACGGGCGGCAGGTCCAGCGGCGACGGCAGGTACGAGACGACGGCGTCCAGCAGTGGCTGGACGCCCTTGTTCTTGAAGGCGGTGCCGGTGAGGATCGGCACGCAGCGGCCCTCGAGGGTGCCGGTCCGCAGGGCGGCCCGGATGTCGTCGGCGGTGATCTCCTCCTCGCCGATGTACTTCTCGAGGATGTTCTCGTCGAACTCGGACAGGATGTCGATGAGCTCGTGGCGGTACTCCTCGGCCTGGTCGGCGAGGTCGCCGGGTATGTCGACGACGTCCCACGAGGCGCCCAGGTCGTCGGAGGTCCAGATGAGGGCGTTCATCTCGACCAGGTCGATGACGCCGGCGAAGTCGGCCTCGGCGCCGATCGGGAGCTGCACCACGGCGGCCTTGCAGCCGAGGCGCTCGCGGATCGTGCCGAGCACGTAGTAGAAGTCGGCGCCGGTGCGGTCCATCTTGTTGATGAAGCACAGGCGGGGCACGTTGTAGCGGTCGGCCTGGCGCCAGACCGTCTCGGTCTGGGGTTCGACGCCGGCGACGCCGTCGAAGACGGCCACGGCGCCGTCGAGGACCCGCAGCGACCGCTCCACCTCGACGGTGAAGTCGACGTGGCCGGGGGTGTCGATGATGTTGATGCGGTGGTCGCTCCAGAAGCAGCTGGTGGCGGCGGAGGTGATGGTGATGCCGCGCTCCTGCTCCTGCTCCATCCAGTCCATGGTGGCGGCGCCGTCGTGGACCTCGCCGATCTTGTAGTTGACGCCGGTGTAGTAGAGGATCCGCTCGGTCGTCGTGGTCTTGCCCGCGTCGATGTGGGCCATGATCCCGATGTTGCGGGTGTGCTCGAGTGGGTGTCGCTTGCTCATGCTCGTTCGCAGTGGTGGTGGCGGTTGTCGGTCAGGTCCCCGAGCCGGCGCATGAGGCGGCGACCGGCACCCGGTGGGGGCGGGGACGGGGCGGAAGATCGGTGGGCGATCCGCCCTGGAGCGGGCGGCCTACCAGCGGTAGTGCGCGAAGGCCTTGTTCGCCTCGGCCATCTTGTGGGTGTCCTCACGCCGCTTCACGGAGGCACCCAGGCCGTTGGAGGCGTCGAGGATCTCGTTGGCGAGCCGCTCGGCCATGGTCCGCTCGCGGCGGGAACGGGCGTTGCCCACGAGCCAGCGCACGGCGAGGGTGTTGGCACGCCGGGGGCGCACCTCGATCGGGACCTGGTAGGTGGCGCCACCCACGCGGCGGCTCTTGACCTCCAGCTGGGGCCGGATGTTCTCGAGGGCCCGCTTGAGGGTGCCGACCGGCTCGCTGCCGGTCTTGGACTCGACGGTCTGCAGCGCCGAGTAGACGATGCGCTCGGCGGTGGAGCGCTTGCCGCTCCGCAGCACCTTGTTGACGACCTGGGTGACGACCGACGAGCGGTAGACCGGGTCCGGGGTCAGTTCGCGGCGGTCGACGGGGCCCTTGCGCGGCACGTCAGCCCTCCTTCTTGGCGCCGTATCGGCTGCGGGCCTGGCGACGCTGGCCGACACCGGAGGTGTCGAGCGTGCCGCGGATGATCTTGTAGCGGACGCCCGGCAGGTCCCTCACACGACCGCCGCGCACGAGCACGATCGAGTGCTCCTGGAGGTTGTGGCCCTCGCCGGGGATGTAGGCGGTGACCTCGATGCCGGTGGTGAGGCGGACACGGGCGACCTTGCGCAGCGCCGAGTTCGGCTTCTTCGGGGTGGTCGTGTAGACCCGCGTGCACACGCCGCGGCGCTGGGGCGCGCCCTTGAGGGCCGGGGTGGCCTCCTTGCGTCGCTTCGACTGGCGGCCCTTGCGGACCAGTTGCTGGATCGTGGGCACGAACTACCTCGGTTGCTGCGTTGGAACGGGCATGAGAAGGGTGGCCGGAGACGGCTCCCAGCCAGCGCCGGAGTCTACGGGAGCCCCTTCCCGACTCACACGCGCGTGTCGCCGGGAGGGGCCCATGTCACGCGTCGTCGCCGGCGCCGGCAGCGTCGGCGGGGCCGATGCTGGTGGCCAGGTCGATGACGTCGGCCTCGTAGGCACCCTCGAACTGGTCGCCGGCGGCGGCCTGTCCGGCCAGCCAGTCGGCCAGGTCCTGCTCCTCGTCGGCCGAGCTGTAGAAGTCCATCGGCTTGTAGTCGGGGGCGTGCGTCGCCACCCGGCGGTACCGCTCGAGGCCGGTGCCGGCGGGCACCAGCTTGCCGATGATGATGTTCTCCTTGAGGCCGACGAGCCGGTCGCTGCGGCTGTCGATGGCCGCCTCGGTGAGCACCCGGGTGGTCTCCTGGAAGGAGGCCGCCGAGAGCCACGAGTCGGTCGCCAGCGAAGCCTTGGTGATGCCCATCAGCTCGGGCCGGCCCTCGGCGGGGCGCTGGCCCCCGGCGACGAGCTCCCGGTTGGTCTCGGCGAACACGCGCTGGTCGACCTGCTCGCCCGGCAGGAACGACGAGTCGCCCGGGTCGTTGATCCGCACCCGGCGGGTCATCTGGCGGACGATCAGCTCGATGTGCTTGTCGTGGATCGACACGCCCTGCTCTCGGTAGACCTTCTGGACCTCCTCGACCAGGTACTGCTGCGTCTCGCGCACGCCCTTGATCTCGAGCAGTTCCTTGGGGTCGCGGGGACCCTCGACGATGGCGTCACCAGCCTTGACCTCCTGGCCGTCGACGACCTCGAGGCGGGCCTGGGTCGGAACGAGGTTGACCTCCTCGGTGCCGTCGTCGGCGACGACCACTACCTCGCGGCCGCGGCCCTCGTCCTCGCCGATCCGGATCACGCCCGAGGTCTTGGCGAGGGTGGCCTTGCCCTTCGGAGTGCGGGCCTCGAAGAGCTCGACGACGCGGGGGAGACCGCCGGCGATGTCCTTGCCGGCAACGCCACCCGTGTGGAAGGTCCGCATGGTGAGCTGGGTGCCCGGCTCGCCGATGGACTGGGCGGCGATGACGCCGACGGCCTCGCCGACCTCGATGCCCTTGCCGGTGGCCAGCGACATGCCGTAGCAGGCCGCCGACACGCCGGTGGCGGAGTCGTCGGTCAGGGGCGACAGCACGCGCACCCGGGTGACCTGGGGGTCGTCGCGCAGGGCGTCGAGTTCCTCCTCGCCCACGATCGTGCCCTGCGGGTACACGGTGCCGTCGGCGAGGGTGACGTCGTCGGCCAGCGTCCGGCTGAACAGGCGGGTCTCGAGGTAGGTCCGCTTGTTGTCGGTGTCGGGCCCCACGTCCTCGATCCAGACGCCGAAGACGGGACCATCGGCGTCGAGCGGGTCGTGCTCGTTGATGATGAGCTCCTGGGCCACGTCGACGAGGCGGCGAGTCAGGTAGCCGGAGTCGGCGGTCCGCAGGGCGGTGTCGACCAGGCCCTTCCTGGCGCCCGGCGTGGCGATGAAGTACTCGAGCATCGCCAGGCCCTCGCGGAAGTTGGACTTGATCGGGCGCGGGATGAGGTCGCCACGGGGGTTGGCCACGAGGCCGCGCATGCCCGCGATCTGGCGGATCTGCATCTTGTTCCCTCGGGCACCCGAGTCGACCATCATGTCGATCGGGTTGAAGACCTGTGCGGCCAGCGCCTCGTCCATCCTCTCCGTGACCTCGGCGGTGGCGGCGTTCCAGATCTCCACCTCCTTCTGGCGGCGCTCACCGTCGGTGATGATGCCGCGTCGGAACTGGCCCTCGACCTTCTCGGCGTCGCGCTCGTGGCGGTCGAGGATCTCCTGCTTCTGCTTCGGCGTCTTGACGTCGTCGATGGAGACGGTCAGGCCCGACTTGGAGGCGAACCGGAAGCAGAGGTCCTTGACCCGGTCGAGGCTCTCGGCCACGACCTTCTTCGGGTAGTGGCGGGCCAGGTCGTCGACGAGGGCGCCCATCTCCTTCTTGTCGATCCGGCGGTTCACGTACGGGAACTCGGCCGGGAGGGCCTCGTTGAACAACACGCGGCCGGCGGTGGTGCGGTGCCAGGTGGCGGCCGAACCGTTGGCCGGGGTGTCGACCAGGTCCGGGATCTCCGTCGAACGGAACTCGATGAGGGCGTGGATGTCGAGCTCGCCCGACTCGATCGCCCGCTCGAGGTCGTCGATGCGCCGGAACGCCCGACCCTCGCCGTCGGCGCCCTCGAGGTCGGAGGTCAGGTAGTAGGCGCCGATGATCATGTCCTGGGTGGGCGTGACCAGCGGGCGGCCGTGCGCCGGGCTGAGGACGTTGTTGGCCGACAGCATCAGCACGCGGGCCTCGGCCTGGGCCTCGGCGGACAGCGGCAGGTGGACGGCCATCTGGTCGCCGTCGAAGTCGGCGTTGAAGGCGGTGCAGACCAGCGGATGGAGCTGGATGGCCTTGCCCTCGACGAGAACCGGCTCGAAGGCCTGGATGCCGAGGCGATGCAGGGTGGGCGCACGGTTCAGCAGCACGGGGTGCTCCTGGATGACGTCGCCGAGCACGCCCCACACCTGCGGGCGGCGCCGTTCGACCATGCGCTTGGCCGACTTGATGTTGGGGGCCAGCTCCTCGTCGACCAGCTTCTTCATGACGAACGGCTTGAACAGCTCGAGCGCCATGATCTTGGGCAGGCCGCACTGGTGGAAGCGCAGGGTCGGGCCGGCCACGATGACCGAACGGCCCGAGTAGTCGACGCGCTTGCCGAGCAGGTTCTGGCGGAAGCGTCCCTGCTTGCCCTTGAGCATGTCGGACAGCGACTTGAGCGGCCGGTTGCCCGGGCCGGTCACGGGGCGCCCGCGACGGCCGTTGTCGAACAGGGCGTCGACGGCCTCCTGGAGCATCCGCTTCTCGTTGTTGACGATGATCTCGGGGGCGCCCAGGTCGAGGAGGCGCTTGAGCCGGTTGTTCCGGTTGATGACCCGGCGGTACAGGTCGTTCAGGTCGGAGGTGGCGAAGCGGCCGCCGTCGAGCTGCACCATGGGGCGCAGGTCGGGCGGGATGACCGGCACGGCGTAGAGGACCATGGCGCTGGGCTCGTTGACCCGGCGACCGTGCTCGTCACGGCGGTTGAAGCCGGCCACGATCTTGAGGCGCTTGATGGCCTTCTGCTTGCGCTGCACCGACAGGGGGCGCTGGCCCTCCGGCGGGTCGATCATCGAGCGGAGCTTCTGCTCCTCATCGTCGAAGTCGATCAGGGCGATGAGGCGGGCGATGGCGTCGGCGCCCATGCCGCCGTCGAAGTACTCGCCCCAGCGGTCGATCATCTCGCGCCAGAGGCGCTCGTCCTCGATGATCTGGCGGACGAAGAGGCTGGAGAACTCGTTCCAGGCGCGGTCCAGGACCTCGAGCTCTTCCTCGTACTCCTCGCGGATCTCGGCCAGGTCCTTGTCGGCGGCGCGCTGGCGGGCCCGCAGGTCGACCTCCTTGGCGTCCTCCTCCTCGAGTTCGGCCAACTCGGCCTCAAGGGCCTCCTGGCGCGAGGCGAGACGGCCGTCTCGCTCCTCGTGGATGGCCGTGCGCTCCTCCTCCAACTCGGCCTCGAGCGTGGCGAGGTCCTCGTGGCGGCGCTCCTCGTCGACCGACACGACCATGTTGGCGGCGAAGTAGATGACCTTTTCGAGCTGCTTGGCCTTGAGCTCCTCACGGGGCTCGGTGCCCATCAGCAGGTATGCCAGCCACGAGCGGGTGCCACGCAGGTACCAGATGTGGACTGCGGGGGCAGCCAACTCGATGTGGCCCATCCGCTCGCGGCGAACCTTGGAGCGGGTGACCTCGACGCCACAGCGCTCGCAGATGATGCCCTTGAAGCGAACCCGCTTGTACTTGCCGCAGTAGCACTCCCAGTCCTTGGTCGGGCCGAAGATCTTCTCGCAGAAGAGTCCGTCCTTCTCGGGCTTGAGGGTGCGGTAGTTGATGGTCTCCGGCTTCTTCACCTCGCCGTTGGACCACATGCGGATGCCGTCCGCGGTGGCGAGGCCGATTCGGAGCTGGTCGAAGTCGTTGACGTCGAGCACGTTCTTTCCTGGTTCTTCGTTCTGGCTGCGGTCAGCGGAGGAGGCCGGCGCTGCGGCGCTCGTCCTCTTCGTCGGACCCACGCTCGGGGCGGGACAGGTCGATGCCCAACTCCTCGGTGGTGCGGTACACGTCCTCGTTGATATCCCGGATCTCGACCTCCTGGCCGGCCTCGTCGAGCACCTCGACGTCCAGGCAGAGGGACTGCATCTCCTTGATGAGGACCTTGAAGCTCTCGGGGATGCCCGGTTCCGGGATGTTGTCGCCCTTGACGATCGCCTCGTACACCTTCACGCGGCCCAGGACGTCGTCGGACTTGATGGTGAGGAGCTCCTGGAGGCAGTAGGCGGCGCCGTACGCCTCGAGGGCCCACACCTCCATCTCGCCGAAGCGCTGGCCGCCGAACTGCGCCTTGCCGCCCAGCGGCTGCTGGGTGATCATCGAGTAGGGGCCGGTTGAGCGGGCGTGGATCTTGTCGTCCACGAGGTGCGCCAGCTTCAGCATGTAGACGTAGCCGACCATGATCGGGTAGTCGTACTTCTCGCCGGTGCGCCCGTTGTAGAGGGTCGCCTTGCCGTCGTCGCCGACCAGGCGATCGCCGTCCACGGACTCGGGGCGGATGTTCTGGAGCACCTTCTGGATCGTCGGGTGGCCACCGGAGCGGTCCTCCTCGTCCCAGTGGGCGCCGTCGAACACGGGGGTCGCCACGTGGATGGCGGGCGGCGTGGACGGTCGGGTCTTGGTCTCGGTGCCGCGGATGGGGGCGGTGCCGACGGAGTCGCCGTCGATGTCCCAGCCCCAGCGGGCGCCGTAGCCGAGGTGCGCCTCGAGCACCTGTCCGACGTTCATCCGGGACGGAACGCCCAGCGGGTTCAGGATGATGTCGACGGGGGTGCCGTCGTCCAGGTGGGGCATGTCCTCGATCGGGAGGATCTTGGAGATGACACCCTTGTTGCCGTGGCGGCCCGCCAACTTGTCGCCGACGCTGATCTTGCGCTTCTGGGCGACGTGGACGCGCACCAGCTGGTTGACGCCGGGGGGCAGTTCGTCACCGTCGTCGCGGTTGAACAGGCGCCGGTCGATGACCTTGCCGGACTCGCCGTGCGGGACCTTCAGCGAGGTGTCACGCACCTCGCGGGCCTTCTCGCCGAAGATGGCCCGCAGGAGGCGCTCCTCGGGGGTGAGCTCGGTCTCGCCCTTGGGCGTGACCTTGCCGACCAGCACGTCGCCGGGGCCGACCTCGGCTCCGACCCGCACGATGCCGAGGTCATCGAGGTCGGCGAGGATGTCGTCGGAGAGGTTCGGGATGTCCCGGGTGATCTCCTCGGCGCCCAACTTGGTGTCGCGGGCGTCGATCTCGTGCTCGTGGATGTGGATTGACGTGAGGACGTCGTCCTTGACCAGGCGCTCCGAGACGATGACGGCGTCCTCGAAGTTGTAGCCCTCCCAGGACATGAAGGCGACCAGCAGGTTCTTTCCGAGGGCCAACTCGCCGCCGTCAGTCGAGGGACCGTCGGCCAGCACCTGGCCGGCACGCACCTTGTCGCCGGGGGCGACCCGGGACTTCTGGTTGATGCAGGTGTCCTGGTTGGAACGCTCGAACTTGAGGAGGGCGTGGCGGACCTGGCCGGCCTTGCGGTAGTCGACCGTGATGGAGTCGCCGTCGACGGCCGAGACCGTGCCGGCCTCGGTGGCGAGCACCATGTCGGCTGCGTCGTGGGCGGCGCGGGCCTCGATGCCGGTGCCGATGTACGGGGCCTCGGCCCGTACCAGCGGCACGGCCTGGCGCTGCATGTTGGCGCCCATGAGCGCACGGTTGGCGTCGTCGTGCTCGAGGAACGGGATCAGCGCCGTGGCGACCGAGACGATCTGCTTGGGCGAGACATCCATGAGCTGGACCTCGTCGGGCGGCACGAACGAGATCTCGGTAGTGGCGCCGAAGAAGACGTCCTGCTCGAGCTGGAGGCGCAGGTCCTGAAGCGACGCCGCCTGGGGCGAGCGGCGCACGAGGACGCGGGGGTTGCGGAAGGTGTTGTTGTCGTTGAGCGGCGCGTTGGCCTGGGCGACGACGTACTCCTCCTCCTCGTCGGCGGCGAGGTAGATGATCTCGTCGGTGACCTTGCCGTTCTTGACGATCCGGTACGGCGACTCGATGAAGCCGAAGGGGTTCACCTGCCCATAGGTGGCGAGGGCACCGATGAGCCCGATGTTGGGACCCTCCGGCGTCTCGATCGGACACATGCGGCCGTAGTGCGAGAAGTGGACGTCGCGGACCTCGAAGCCGGCGCGCTCGCGCGACAGGCCACCCGGGCCGAGCGCCGAGAGACGACGGCGGTGGGTCAGGCCCGACAGCGGGTTGACCTGGTCCATGAACTGGGACAGCTGGCTGGTGCCGAAGAACTCCTTGATGGCGGCAACCACGGGCCGGATGTTGATGAGCGTCATCGGCGTGATGGCCTCGACGTCCTGCGTGGTCATGCGCTCGCGCACCACTCGCTCCATGCGGGTGAGGCCGATGCGCACCTGGTTCTGGATGAGCTCGCCGACCGACCGGATCCGCCGGTTGGCGAAGTGGTCCTGGTCGTCGAGGCGGTAGCCGGGCTCGCCCATGGCGAGGCTCAGCAGGTAGGTGCAGGTGGCCAGCACCTCGGAGCGGGTGAGGACGGACTGGTCGGGATCGGGCTTCTCGAGTTCGATGCCGAACAACTCCTCGCAGCGCTCGATCTCGACGCCCAGTTTGCGATTCAGCTTGTAGCGGCCGACCCGGGAGAGGTCGTAGCGGCGGGACTCGAAGAAGGCGTTGCGCAGGTAGGCGCGGGCGGCCTCGACCGACGGCGGCTCACCGGGCCGGACGCGTCGGTAGATCTCGAGGAGGGCAGCCTCCTGGGGAGCCTGGCGCTCGCCGGCCTCGACCTCGGCCTCCCAGCCCTCGGGCAGGCGCTCCTTCTCCCACTGGCCCTCGAGAAAGTCGAAGTGCTGCACGAACTTCGTGAGGAAGCCGGGCTCGTTCAACTCGTCGTAGCCGAGGGCCCGCAGCAGGGTGAAGATCGGGAGGCGCCGCTTGCGGGCGATCTTGGTGCCGGCGGTGACGTCCTTGCCGGGCTTCTGCTCGACATCGAACTCGATCCACTCGCCGCGGTAGGGGTGGATGGTGCCGGTGACCAGCTGGTGCTTGGAGAGGTTCCGCAGGCGGAAGCGCTCACCGGGCTGGAAGATGACGCCCGGGGAGCGGACCAGCTGGGAGACGACGACCCGCTCGGTGCCGTTGACGACGAAGGTGCCCTTGTCGGTCATCATCGGGAAGTCCCCCATGAAGACGACCTGCTCCTTGATCTCGCCGGTGGCGGCGTTGTTGAAGCGGGCGCGGACGAAGATCGGGGCGGCGTACGTCATGTCCCGCTCCTTGCACTCGTCCACCGAGAACTTCGGCGGCGGGCGCAGCTCCTCGTCGTCCGGATCGAACTCGAGAACCAGCGAGAGCGTCTCGCTGAAGTCGGTGATCGGGCTGATGTCGCGGAAGATGTCGGCGAGACCGTTGTCGAGGAACCAGCGGAACGACTCCCGCTGGACGGCGATCAGGTCGGGGATCTCGAGGACCTCCGACAGATTGCCGAACGAGTACCGGTCCCGGACGAGGGGGCGAGCAGACACCTAGAACTCCTGGCCAGAGCGATGGGACGAGGGGGACGCCGGGACGCGACGACTCGCCGTCACGAAAACAGGACGACGGGCAGGCGCGAGCACGGCAACGGGTGATCTTAGGCCCGCGCGCAGGCCAAGGCAACCCCCCGGACAGGAGGAAACGCGCGGCCCAGGGGCCGCGTCGACGCGCAGCGTAGGGACTGAGAACCCGAAGGTCAACCACCCTCCGGACGCGAGAGAGCCCCGGGCGGACCCGGGGCTCCTCCACACACGTTGGCCGACCGGCTCGTGCCGGCCGGGAACTACGCCAGCTCGACGGTGGCGCCGGCGGCCTCGAGGGCCTCCTTGGCCTTCTCGGCGTCCTCCTTGGAGGCACCCTCCAGGACGGGCTTCGGGGCGTTGTCGACCAGGTCCTTGGCGTCCTTGAGGCCGAGGTTCGTGAGGGCACGCACCTCCTTGATGACCTGGATCTTCTTGTCGCCGGCGCCGGCGAGGACCACGTCGAACGAGTCCTTCTCCTCGGCGGCGACCTCGTCGCCACCATCGGCGGGGGCGGCGGCGACTGCGGCGACCGGGGCGGCCGCCGTCACGCCGAACTTCTCCTCGAAGTCCTTCAGCAGTTCACTCAGCTCCAGCACGCTCATCTCGGCGATGGCGTCCAGGATCTCTTCCTTCGTGGCCATGGTCACTCCTCCTCGGTGTCGTCGGCCTCGGCGGCGTCGGCCACCTGGGTCTCTTCGGCCTCGGCGGCGTCGGCCACCTCGGTCTCTTCAGCCGGGACGTCGGCCTCGGCGTCGGTCTCCTCGGCGGCCGCGTCGTCGGCGACAGCCTCGGTCTCGTCGGCAGCCGCGTCGTCGGCGACAGCCTC
>LULL01000801.1_pt1 | contig 15899 bp, 13 predicted proteins | sample 728161 | NCBI WGS metagenome assembly LULL01 (sample SAMN03860290, study PRJNA289734) | marine metagenome | biome: seawater column; feature: ocean; material: water; isolation source: Red Sea water column Station 149 - depth 500m | place: Saudi Arabia: Red Sea | collected 2011-10-15 | depth 500 m
CCACCACGGCTGCGCCAACATGTGCCGATGGATTCCTGTCCGCGCTGCCGATCGCCCGGGAAACGCTCGCCGGGGTCGTGCCCCTGGGGCACCTCAATCCCCCCAACCACACGCAGCCATCGGATCACGTGTACCTCCTTCTGCCGGGCTACCAGGATGGAGCTTCCGACCGTTACCCCGTGTTTGCGCCGTCCGACGCGACCGTCGTGCGCCTCCGCCGGAACGTCAACGTGGAACCCGACCGCTCCTGGACCGACTACCAGTTCGTCATGGACCTGTGCGGCAACTACCAGATGAAGTTCGGCCACCTGACGGGCATCTCCGCATCGATCGAGGCACTCACGGCAGGCACACCAGACCGGTGCAACACCTACGGCTACGAAGGACACTCATACGAGAACTGCTCGTGGGAGGGTCGGGTGGCCATCGCCGAGGGCGAGCAGGTGGGTACCGCCGGTGGCTACGACACCCCGAACTCGGCGCTCGACGTCTGGGGCTTCGACTGGTCGGGCACGCCGATCCCGCTCATCAACGCCGATGCCGGCGTTGGCTGCGGCAAGGTCTTCCAGGACGTGGCGGGCACAGCTAAGGGCTTCTGGTACCTGCAGGGTGGGGCCTCGGGCGACTGGCAGGACCAACTCGCTCTCGTCGACGACAACGTGCGCTCCACCCACCAGGTCATCTCGGTGGCCTCGACGATCACAAGCGACGGCTACTGGGTGTTCACCAGGTCGTCGGAAGGATCCACGAACCGCGACTTCGTTGACGTCGTGGTCGGGTCGGGCCTGCATTGCTACCACTCGTTCACCGAGGACTCATCGAAGACGGGCGAGGCAGCCGATCTTTTCCTCATCGAGATGGTGGATGCCTCCACCCTGCGCATCGAATGGCAGACCGGCTCGTGCATCACGAGCCCGAACTTCGCCTCTCCCCACACCTACGTGCGGTAGTCGACGCCGACTCCCGGATGTAGCGCACCGTCTATAAGGCAGCGCACGAAATCAGGTCGCAAGAGTGGACCGTACTGGACTCGAACCAGTGACCTCCCGCGTGTGAGGCGGGCGCTCTAGCCAACTGAGCTAACGGTCCGTCGGCCGAGGAGGGTATCCAGCCGTCGGCCCGGTGCACTCCCGTCGAGCGGGGCGGACCACCGGGCCTACGCCTCGAGGACGGTCACGACCCCGGTCTCGCCGTTCACCTCGACGAGGGCCCCGTCGGGGATCCGCTTCGTTGCGTCGGTCGCCGACACCACGCACGGGATCCCGAGTTCGCGGCTGACGATGATGGCGTGGCTCAGGGGCGCCCCCACGTCGACCACGACCCCGGAGGCGGGCACGAACAAAGGCGTCCACGACGGGTCGGTGAGCGGCGCCACGAGCACCTCGCCCGGCTCCAGGCCGGTCGGGTCGTGGCTGTCGAGCACCACCCGGGCGCGACCCCGCGACACGCCCGTACAGCCGGGAACGCCCACGATCGACTCCCCCACGCCGACGGGCTCCACCTCGATGGCATCGCGTCGCGGCCACTCGGACAGCGGCGGCGCCTCGCCGAACACCACGAACGGCTCCTGGAGGTCCCGGACCGCGTCGAAGACCGCCTGGCGCTCCTCGACCACCTCGCGCCACCCGGTGGGGTCGGCGGCCACCTGTTGCGACTCGGCGAACGTGAGCATCCCGTAGCTGGTCACCTCGGGGAATGTCCCCCGCTCCACCATCCGGCGCCCGAACTCGAGCAGCGCCATGCGCACCTCGTGGATGAGCTTGATGCAGTTGGTCTTGGTGCGCTCCCGGCCCGGCATGAACACGCCGGCCGCGCGCAGCGCCGCCCCGAACTGCCCCTGCGCCTCCGGGTCGGCGGCCAGCATCCCGTACATCTCGGCGCCCAGGCGCTCCCGATCGGCGGCCATGCGGGCCTGGTTGCCCGTGGGGGCGGCGGCTTCCGGCGAGAGGCGCATCCGATCGATGGCCGCCAGGGCCAGGTCCGGCTCGGTCTCCCAGGTCGGACAGCGGGTCTCCCACTCGTTGGGCCCGCGGCTCCCGTACGCCACGAGGAACTCCTCGAACGAGGCCCGGAAGGCGTCGACCGCCCCACCCTCGAGGCCACGGAGCCGGTGGCCGAGGCCGTCCGGCCCGACATCGAAGGCCGCCGTCAGGACCTCGCAGGCCGCCGCCTGCCGGCCCAGCTCCCACATGGCGTGTGATGGCGCCGCCGACGCCACGTCGCCCAGCCCCGACAACAGCTTGAGGGCGTCCTGGGGCCGGCCCAGTGCCGTGCAGACGTCCGTGATGATCCCGGCGGGCAGCGTGGCCAGCATCGTGACGAACAGGTGCTGGCTGAACAGGTGTCGGAAGTGGCGGTCCAGCACCTCCTCGCCCCACTCCAGCAGCTCGGCGTCACCCATCGTCCCGAAGTCGGGACGTTCGGCCCGCAGGGCGTCGACCGTGGCCTCGTCGGCGAGGACCTCGTGGAGGGCGTCGGTCGTGAGCGCCCAGCCGAACGTCTCGGCGATGGCGGCCGTGGCCTCCGGACTGGCGTCGTCGGGGTGTGGTTCGTAGTCGGGGATGCCCGGCTGGACGCCGAAGAACTGGGCGTCGATGTCGGCCGCCGAGAGGCCCGGCGCCCGCTCGCCGAAGATCCGCATGACCGAGGCGTTCAGGTACGCGTAGCCGCCGAAGACGCCGAGGATCACGTTCTGGTCCGCATCGAACTCGTCGTGGCTGAACGCACCGAGGCGCACATAGGCGTCCCGCCAACCCAGTTCGGCGTGGCGGATCCCGTCGGCGTTGCAGAAGGCGAAGTCGAACGAGCTCATCGCCACTGGATCGGGGAAGACCTCGCCCACGTTGGCCCGTGTCCAGAGCGGATAGCGCTCCGACGTGTCGGTCTCCACGAAGTACTGCTCGACCATGATGGCTCCCCCATCCCCCTGCACCGACTCCCGGCGCTCCGACGAGGATGCCATACCCGATCCGTGCGTTCAGCCCCCGGGCGGCCGGACGCAGACCTGCTCGGTGCGGGTGGGCAGCACCACGGCCACCGCACCGGTCGGGCAGGAGGTCCCGGCCACGCCGCGTGCCACGATCCTCGGCTCGGCCCCGGTGCACGGCACGACCTCCATGCCGTACTCCTCGACGAGCACGCAGTCGCCGACGTCGAAGCCCGTCGGACTGTCGCCACCGCCGGTCATGAGCGCCGTGACCACCAGGATGCCGAGGAGGACCCCGGCCAGGAGGACGATTGGCCCGAGGCGGAGGGCGCAGCCCGCCGCCGGCGACACCTCGACCTCCTGGAAGGCGTCCGAGACGTGGACGGGCTCCGGTGCGGGACGTGGCCGGGGCGGCGGCGGCCGGCGGGACTCGTCGTACTCCGCACGGCGGACGGGGTCGCCGAGCACGTGCCAGGCGGCGTTGACGCTCGCCATGCGTCGCTCGGCCCGTCGGCGTTCGGTGGGGTCGGTGACGAGGTCGGGGTGGTGGCGGCGGGCCAGCGCACGGTGGGCGTCGCGTACCTCGTCGGCGGTCGCATCGGGCGCCACGCCCAGCGTGCGGTAGTGGTCCGGGTCGGCTGGCACCATCCGCCAACCCTACGGGCGTGGCTACGGTTGCTCCCGATGCGCCTGATCGAGTGCCCCGGCTGCGGGGAGGACGAGGACCTGGCCGGCGTCCGGCAGGGCGAGTCGGGCGACGAGACCATCACGGTCACCTGCGGCCGTTGCGGCCTCGTCTGGGACCGGGACCTCACGCCCCGCTGCCCCACCTGCGGCTCCGACGACGTGCGGGCGGCCCTGCGGTCGATCGTCGACAAGTCGCGGGGCACCCAGTTGTCCATCCAGTCGATGCAGGTGGTGCACCTCTGTCGGACCTGCGACGCCGACGAGCTGGCCGTGTGGAACCGCTCCAACACGCCACTGGCGCCGGCCGAGCTGCCCGTCGACGGGGACTGAGGTCCGGCTGCGGGGCCGGTCAGCCCGCCAGCAGGCGCTCGGCGAGCACCTCGAGGCCAGCCACCCGGCTGCCCTTGACCAGTACGGCGTCCGCTCCGCCGAGGTCGAGCGCAGCGCCGGCCGCCTCCACGTCGGCCAGCGGTTCGACGCCGTAGAGGTCCGTGCCGACGGCCATCAGTTCGATGCCGAGTTCGGCCACCCGGGCGGCGACCGCCAGGTGCTCCTCGACCGCCAGGTCGCCCAGCTCGGCCATCAGCCCCAGCACCGCCACCCGCCGCCCGTCCACCGGGAGTGCGGCCAGCGCCTCGAGGGCCGCCGAGGTCGAGGCGGGGTTGGCGTTGTAGGCGTCGTTGAGGACCCGCAGGCCGGAGGGCGCCGTGCCGAGCGCCATGCGCCAGGCCGAGGCCGGCCCCTCTGCGAGTCCGGCGGCCACCTCGGCCAACGGCACGTCGAGCACGAGGCCAACGGCCGCTGCGGCGAGGGCGTTGGGGACCATGTGGGCGCCGTGGACGGCAAGGCGCACGTCGATCCGCCCCCACGGCGACTCCAGCCGGAACGAGGCCCGCAGGTCGTCGTCGACGGCGACGGCGCGGGCCCGGACCTCGCCCGCCTCCCCGAAGGAGAGCCGCTGCGAGCGTGCACGGCCGGCCTGTTCGACGACCGCCGGCACATCGGCGTTGTAGAGGGCGCAGCCGTCGGGCGGGAGGGCGTCGAACAGCTCGCCCTTCGTGCGGGCCACCGCATCGAGCGACCCGAACTCGCCGGTGTGGGCGACCGCCACCGTGGTCAGCACGCCCACGTCCGGGCGGGCCACCCCGCAGAGCGACGCGATGTCGCCGACGTGGCGGGCCCCCAGCTCCACGACCACGGGCCCGTGGGCCGGGGCGTTCAGCAGCGTGAGCGGCACGCCGATCTCGTTGTTGAACGACCGCTCGCTGGCGTGGACCGGGCCGACCCTCGCCAGCACGGCCCGGGTGAGGTCCTTCACCGAGGTCTTGCCCACCGAGCCGGTGATGCCGACCACCGGGCCGTCCAGCGAGTCCCTCGCTGCGGCGCCGAGGGCCAGCAGCGCCGCCCCCGTGTCGGCCACCCGGACGGCGGTGCCCGACCCGGGGTCGCGTGCCGTCAGATGGGCGCCGGCCCCGGCCGCCATGGCCGCCTCGACGAACTCGTGGCCGTCCCGCTCGGCGAGAAGCGGCACGAACAGGGAGCCGGACGCGACCTCCCGCGAGTCCTGGGTGGCACCGTCCAGCCACACGTCGTCGCCGACCAGCTCGCCGCCCACGGCGGTGGCCACCTGTGAGGCCCGGAAGCGCATGGGTGGGAGTCTCCCAGCCCCGGCGCCCCGAGCGGTGCCACCCCGGACCGGCGGCCTGACCGTACGATCTGGCCATGGCCTCCACCGACGACGCCACCCCGAGGCGCACGCTCGTCCTGCTGTTCGGGGGACGCAGCGCCGAACACGACGTGTCGTGCGTGTCGGCCCGGCACGTGCTGGCCGCCGTCGACACGGCGCACCTCGACATCGTGCCGGTCGGCATCGACCGCGAGGGCTCCTGGTCGCTGGCCGAGGCGGCCGCCGACGCCCACGCCGCCGGTGACCTCCCCGATGCCCTCGATCCCTCCGGGCCAGCCTGGGACCCGCTCCCCCGGCTCGCCGAACTGGCCGCCGCCGGACCAGTGGTCGTGTTCCCCCTGCTACACGGCCCCCTCGGCGAGGACGGCACCGTCCAGGGCCTGCTCGAGGTGGCCGACGTGCCCTACGTGGGCGCCGGCGTGCTGGGCTCGGCGCTGGCCATGGACAAGTTGGTCGCCAGGGAGGTGCTGGCCCAGCACGGACTCCCCCAGGCCAGGTACCGGGGGCTGCACGCCGAGGACCTGGGCGCCCCGGGCACCGACACGCTCGCCGCCCTCGTCGAGTCGCTGCTCGGCGACCTCGGACCGACGGTCTTCGTCAAGCCCGCCAACCTGGGCTCCTCCATCGGGGTGTCGAGGGCCACCGACGCCGCCACCCTCGAGGTGGCGCTCAAGGCTGCCGCTGGTCGACGACCCGGACCTCGACGCCGAGACCGTCGTCCGCTTCCAGGAGTTGGCCGCCCGGGCGTTCCAGGCGCTGCGCTGCTCGGGGATGGCCCGGGTCGACTTCTTCCTCCCCGATGACGGCCGCGGCCCCGTGCTCAACGAGGTCAACACCATCCCGGGCTTCACGCCGATCTCGATGTACCCGCGGCTCTGGCAGAAGGCCGGCCTCGACTACCCGGCGCTCATCGACCGCTTGGTCGACCTGGCCGTGGAGCGTCACGCCCGGCGGCGCCGCAACACCCGCCACTGAGCGACGGGGCGTTCCCCGGCCGGGTCAGCGCTGGGGATCGAGCGAGGTGCGCAGGAACCGCAGCAGTTCGCGGCGGCGCGTGACGACGGTGCGCGCGGTGGGCTCGAGGCCGGCGGCCCGCAGCACCTCGATCTCGGTGGCGAGGCCCACGACCGTCGAGTAGGCGCTGAGCAGAACCAGCTGCGGGTCGGTGCGGCGCATCCGGCCGGCCTCCATCTCGCGGTTCATCCAGGCCATGGCCCGGTCGAGCAGCGGCCCCATCGTGCTGCGCAGCCGGGGGGCGGCCGGCGAGCCCGGTCGGGAGACCTCGCGCAGCAGGCCCAGCAGCAGCGGCTGCTCCAGGGCCACGCGGAACACCGTGCGCACCAGGGCCTCGACCCGCTGCCAGTCGGTGGCCTCCCCCTCGAGCACCTCGAGGAGGGCGGCGGTCAGTTCGCCGGCGCTGCGGTCGACGACGGCGCCGAGCAGCCCCCGCTTGTTGACGTAGTGGTAGAGGATCGTCTGCTTGCGGATGCCGAGGCCGGCGGCCAGGTCGTCCAGCGAGGTGCCGTCGTAGCCGATCGTGCCGAACGATTCGAGGGCGGCGTCGAGGATGCGCTCCCTCGTCTCGGCGCCGCGGCCGGTCGTGCGGCCGGCGCTCCGCACCGTTTCCCGGACGGTGTCGCGGACCGTTTCGCGCACCGTCTCCCGAAGCCGTGTCGTCTCGACCATGTACGCACCGTAGTCCAGTTCCTGACCATCTGGTAAGTCCCTCTACCATCTGGTAGAAAGTTCGCCATGATCGCCGAGTCGCTGGCGGGGCGCCGCATCGCCATCACGGGAAGCACCGGCTTCCTCGGCACCGCGCTCGTCGAGCGGCTCCTCCGCTGCGTCCCCCACTGCGAACTGGTCCTCATCGTGCGGCCCGGCCGCCGGGGCGCCCTGCGCCGGGTCGACCGGGACATCCTCCACAACGACGCCTTCGACCGCCTCCGCAACGATCTCGGCAGGGAGGCGTTCGCCGCCATGGCCGACCGGCGCATCACCGCCGTCGCCGGCGACGTCACCGAGGACGGCCTCGGCCTCGACGACGACGGACGGGCCGTCCTGGCAACCTGCGACCTGTTCATCCACTCCGCCGCTGTCGTCAGCTTCGACTCCCCCCTCGACCAGGCCGTCGAGATCAACCTGCTCGGCGCCGCCCGCATCGCCGAGACCCTCCACGACCTCGACACCACCCCCCACCTCGTCGCCGTCTCCACCTGCTACGTGGCTGGCAGCCGCCGCGGCGCAGCCCCCGAGGAACCCGTCGACCAGAGCCCCTTCTTCGTCGACGTCGACTGGCGAACCGAGGTCGACAGCGCCCGCCGCATCCGCACCGAGACCGAGACCGCCAGCCGCACCCCTGAGAAGCTGGCCGAGTTCCGCGAGGCCGCCCACAAGGAGATCGGCGCCGCCGGCACGCCCGCCCTCGCCGCCAAGACCGAGCAGCTCCGCACCCGCTGGGTCGAGGACCGCATGGCCGAGGCCGGCCGCTCCCGGGCCTCCTCGCTCGGCTTCCCCGACGCCTACGCCTACACCAAGGCCCTCGGCGAGGTCGCCCTCACCGAGATCGCCGGCGACATCCCGGTCAGCATCGTCCGACCGTCCATCATCGAGTCGGCCCTCGCCGAGCCGGTCCCCGGCTGGATCCGCGGCTTCCGCATGGCCGAGCCGGTGATCATCTCCTACGCCCGCGGCCTCCTGAAGGAGTTTCCCGGCGTCCCCGAGGGCACCATCGACGTCATCCCCGTCGATTTCGTCGTCGCCGCCATCTGCGCCGTCGCCGGCCGCGGCCCCGACGCCGACGCCCCCCGGGGTGGCGACATCGTCCAAGTCGCCTCCGGCGCCGTCAACCCGCTGCGCTACGGCAAGCTCGTCGACCTCGTCCGGGAGTGGTTCACCGAGCACCCCATCTACGACGAACACGGCCAACCCATCTCCGTGCCGCAGTGGTCGTTCCCGGGCCGGGGCCGGGTCAAGCAGCAGCTCGAACGGGCCGGGTCGGCGCTCGACAAGGCCCAGAAGGCCTTCGGCGTGCTACCCGTGCGGGGCCGCCACGCCGAGACCGCCGCCAGGCTCGAGGAGAAGCGCGACCTCGTCGACCGGGCCATGGGCTACGTCGACCTCTACGGCGCCTATGCCGAGTGTGAGGCCGTCTACGGCCTGGACCGCCTCCTCGCCCTCTGGGACGCCCTCGACGAGGCCGACCGGGCCGCCTTCGCCTTCGACCCCCGGGTCGTCGACTGGGACCGCTACGCCCCCGAGGTCCACCTGCCGTCGGTCGTCAAGGCCGGCCGGGCGCTTATGCGGCCACCCACCCGGGGCGGCCAGAGCCGCTCCCAACGACTGCGTGGCCAGATCCTCTCCCCCGACCGGCACCTCGCCGCCTTCGACCTCGAGAACACGCTTATCGCCTCCAACGTGGTGGCGTCCTACTCGTGGCTGGCCAGCCGGCGGCTGGACAGCCGCGACCGCCTCCGGTTCGTGCTCAAGACGGTCGCCGAGGCGCCCCGCCTGCTGGCCCTCGACCGCAAGGACCGCAGCGACTTCCTGCGCTACTTCTACCGCCGCTACGACGGCGCCCCGGTCGACCAGATCGCCGAGGATGCCCTCGAGCACGTCAGCGAGCTGCTCCTCGCCAAGTCCTTCCCGGCAGCCATCCGCCGCGTCCGGGAGCACCGTGCGCTCGGCCACCGCACCGTGCTCATCACCGGCGCCCTCGACTTCGTCATCGAGCCCCTCCGGCCGCTCTTCGACGACGTCGTGTGCGCGCGCCTCGGCACCGCCGACGGTGCCTACGACGGGCAGCTCACCGCCGTCCCGCCCACCGGCGAGGCCCGCTACCAGGCCCTCGTCGACCTGGCCGACGAGTACGGCCACGACCTGCGCGAGTCCATCGCCTACGCCGACTCGGCCAGCGACCTCCCCATGCTCGAGGCGGTCGGCTTCCCCGTCGCCGTCAACCCCGAGACCCGCCTCGCCGCCATCGCCCGCAAGCGCGGGTGGCTGGTGGAGGACTTCCGCAAGTCACCGGGCATGCACCGCAACCCCCTCCCCCTCGCCCCGCCGAAGGCCCGGGCACGATGAAGGCGCTCCAGTTCCGGCGCAACCTGCCCCGCTACGCCGCCGCACGGCTGGCCGGCAGCCTCACGCCCGGCGGCGGTGCCGGCGTGGGCCCGCTCCGGCTGGCCGACCTCGACCCGCCGGCGCCCCCCGGTCCCGACTGGGTCAGGGTCCTGCCCCGGCTGTCCGGCATCTGCGGCTCCGACCTGGCCACCATCGACGGCCGCTCCGCCCGCTACTTCGAACCACTCGTGTCGTTCCCGTTCGTGCCCGGCCACGAGGTCGTCGGCGACCGGGAGGACGGCACCCGCGTCGTGCTCGAACCCGTGCTGGGCTGCGTCAGCCGCAACCTCGCCCCCACCTGTCGTTCCTGCGCCGACGGACGGCTCGGCAACTGCGAACACACCACGTTCGGCGACCTCGAGCCCGGCATCCAGACCGGCTCCTGCCACGACACCGGCGGCGGCTGGGCCACGGCCTTCTCCGCCCACTCCAGTCAGCTCCACCCGGTCGACGATGCCCTCGACGACGAGGCAGCGGTGATGGTCGAGCCAACCGCCTGCGCCGTCCACGCCGCGCTCCTCGCCGACATCCCCGACGACGCCGTCGTCACCGTGCTGGGCTCGGGCACGCTGGGCCTGCTCACCATCGCCGCCGTCCGGGCGTTCGCCGCACCCCGCACGATCGTGGCCACCGCCAAGTACCCGGCCCAGCGCCGTCTGGCCACCGAACTCGGCGCCGACCTGGTCGTCGGCCCGGGCGAGGTCCGGCGGGCGGTCCGTCGGGCCGCCGGCACCCGGGCCGTCAGCACGTCCGGCGACGACGGCGCCGTCGACAGGCTCAGCGGCGGCGCCGACGTGGTCGTCGACTGCGTCGGCTCCTCGGCCAGCCTCACGGACGCCCTCGCCGTCACCCGGCCCCGTGGCCGGATCGTGCTCGTCGGGATGCCCGGCTCGGTCAGCCTCGAGCTCACCCCCCTGTGGCACCGCGAGGTCGAACTGGTCGGTGCCTACACCTATGGCACCGAGACCCTGCCCGACGGCACCACCGCCCGCACCTTCGACCTGGCGACCCGACTCGTGCAGGAGGCCGGCCTGGGGCGACTGGTGTCGGCCACCTACCCCCTGAGCCGATACCGGGAAGCCCTCGAGCACGCCGCCGCCGCCGGGCCCCGGGGTGCCGTCAAGGTCGCCTTCGACCTGCGCGGCGAGAAGGATCGCGAACGCCTGATGGAGGGCACGCCATGAGCAACGGCCACCTGGCCCCCCGACCCGGATTCGTCCTCGACGTCGACCGGACCAGCCCCCCGATCGTGTTCCACCACGGCGAGGGCTTCCGGCTCGAGAAGCTGCCGGCCGACCGCTCGAGGGTCATCTACCCGGCCGAGCCGCTGGAGGGGCTCGCCGACCCCGACGGCGCCATCCAGCACGCCCTCCACAACCCGCTGGGCGACTCCGAGCCGCTGCCCGCCCTGCTGCGGCCCGGCATGAAGCTCACCATCGCCTTCGACGACATCTCGCTCCCGCTGCCGCCCATGCGCCGACCCGACATCCGCCAGCGGATCATCGAGGCCGTCCTGGACCAGGCCGCCGAGGCCGGCGTCGACGACGTCCACCTCATCGCCGCGCTCGCCGTCCACCGCCGCATGACCGAGGACGAGTTGCGCCACGCCGTCGGCGACCGCGTCTACGACGCCTTCGCCCCGTCCGGGCGCCTCTACAACCACGACGCCGAGGACCCCGACGGCATGGTCGTCCTCGGCCAGACCCCGCACGGCGAGGACGTCCAGTTCAGCCGCCGGGCCGCCGAGAGCGACCTCGTCGTCTACGTCAACATCAACCTCGTCTCGATGGACGGCGGCCACAAGAGCCCCGCCACCGGCCTCTCCGGCTACACCGGCCTCCGGCACCACCACAACGTCCACACCATGCACAACTCGAAGTCCTTCATGGACCGCGAGAACTCGGCGCTGCACGCCTCCAACTGGCGCATGGGCAAGGTCATCCGCGACGCCGGCGTGAAGATCTTCCAGATCGAGACCACGGTCAACAACAACACCTTCGGACGCGAGGGTCCGATGGCGATGCTCCAGAAGCGCGAGTGGGAGTGGAGCGCCAAGGACCGGGCGGCGTTCCTGGGCATGCAGCAGGGACTCAAGCTGTTGCCCACCTCGGCCAAGCGCAAGGCGTTCTCGTCGTGGCTGGCCCCCTACGAACTCACCTCCGTGCAGGCCGGCGAGGTCGAGGCCGTCCACGAGGTCACCACCGCCAACGTCTACAGGCAGCACCTCGTCCCCGTCGAGGGCCAGACCGACGTCCTCACCATGGGGCTGCCCTACATCTGCCCCTACAACGTCAACTCGATCATGAACCCGATCCTCGTGATGTGCCTCGGGCTCGGGTACTTCTTCAACCTGTACCGCGGGCGGCCCCTGGTGCGGGAGGGCGGCGTCGTGATCATGGGACACCCCACACCGTGGGAGTTCCACCCCGTCCACCACCCCAGCTACATCGACTTCTTCGAGCAGGTCCTGGCCGACACCACCGACCCGGCCGAGATCGAGAAGAAGTGGGAGAAGCAGTTCGCCGAGGACGAGTGGTACATCCACCTGTACCGCACCTCGTACGCCTACCACGGCGTGCACCCCTTCTACATGTGGTACTGGGGGGCGCACGCCATGCAGCACGTCGGCCGGGTCATCATCGTCGGCGGCGACACCGCGGCGGTGCGGCGGATGGGCTTCCAGCCGGCCTCCACCCTCCAGGACGCCCTCGAGATGGCGACCGACGTCGTCGGCCCGCAGCCCACGATCACCCACCTCAAGAACCCGCCGATCCTGATGGCGGACGTGACGTGAGCACGGTGGGCCCATGAACCACGTGCGCCTGCAGGTGGCCAAGGCCCGCGCCCGGGTGGCTCGGCTGGGCTTCCCGCTGCGCGCCGCCCCGGTGCCCAACGGCGTCGAGCCCCCGCCGCCGGTCCGGCGGACCGGCGCCGACTTCGACACGGACTGGGCGCGTTCACAGCCGGCCAGGGTCGCCCGCCTGGCGCTGGTGGAGGGCGTGATGCGCCCCGCCATGTCGGCGATCGCCTCACCGTCGGTCAAGGGCCTCGACCGGCTGGACCGGCTCGACGGGCCGGTCATCTTCGCCGCCAACCACCACAGCCACGCCGACACGCCGCTGCTGCTCACCACCGTCCCCGAGCCGTGGCGCCACCGCCTCGTCGTCGGTGCCGCCGCCGACTACTTCTTCCGCTCCAGGGTCGGCGGTTCGATCGCCGCACTCGCCATGGGGGCCATCCCGATCGAACGCACCAAGGTGGGCCGCCAGTCCGCCTCGCTGGCCACCGACCTCATCGCCGAGGACTGGAGCCTGCTGATCTTCCCCGAGGGCGGCCGCAGCCCCGACGGCTGGGGGCAGCCGTTCCGCGGCGGCGCCGCCTACCTGGCGATCCGCTGCGGCGTCCCCGTCGTCCCTGTTCACCTGCAGGGCACCGGCCGGATCCTGCGCAAGGGGAAGAAGCTGCCGCAGCCGTCGCACACCACCGTCACGTTCGGCGATCCCCTGCTGCCGGGCGAGGACGAGCAGTCCCGGGCCTTCGCCACCCGCCTCGAGGCCGCCGTGGCCGCCCTCGCCGACGAGGCCACCTCGGACTGGTGGCAGGCCCGCCGCCGCGCCCACGCCGGCACGTCGCCCGACCTGACCGGGCCCGACGTGGGCGCCTGGCGCCGCGTCTGGGCCCTCCGGCCCGGCCCCCCGGCCGGACACCCCCGGTCCCGCCCAACCTCCGAAGACAGGAACTCCTTCCCCCCATGCCCGTCGCCGCCTCCACGCCCATCGAACTCATCCAGGGCGTCTACGCCACCCTCGACGAGCGGATCGCCACCGGCCGCGCCCGCCTCGACCGTGCGCTCACGCTGGCCGAGAAGGTCCTCGTCAACCACCTCGACGACCCGGCCGGCGCCGGCCTCGAGCGGGGCGAGTCGTACGTCGACATGCGGCCCGACCGTGTCGCCATGCAGGACGCCACCGCCCAGATGGCCTGGCTGCAGTTCATGACCGCCGGCCTCGACGAGGTCCAGGTGCCCACCACCACCCACTGCGACCACCTCATCCAGGCCCGCGACGACGCCAAGCTCGACCTGCAGGCCGCCGTCGACGGCAACGCCGAGGTCTACGCCTTCCTCGAGTCGGTCTGCGCCCGCTACGGCGCCGGCTTCTGGAAGCCCGGTTCGGGCATCATCCACCAGGTCGTGCTCGAGCAGTACGCCTTCCCCGGCGGGATGATGATCGGCACCGACAGCCACACCCCCAATGCGGGCGGCCTCGGCATGGTCGCCATCGGCGTGGGCGGCGCCGACGCCGTCGACGTCATGACCGGCTTCCCGTGGAACTTCAGGTGGCCCAAGCTCATCGGCGTGCACCTGACCGGCGAACTGGACGGCTGGGCCGCCCCCAAGGACGTGATCCTCAAGGTCGCCGACATCCTCACCGTCAAGGGCGGCACCGGCGCCATCGTCGAGTACTTCGGCCCCGGCGCCCGCAGCCTGTCGGCCACCGGCAAGGCCACCATCTGCAACATGGGCGCCGAGATCGGCGCCACCACCTCGTTGTTCGCCTACGACGACGCCATCGGCCGGTACCTCAAGGCCACCGGCCGGGAGGCCGTCGCCGACGCCGCCGACGCCGTCGCCCACCACCTGCGTGCCGACGACGACGTCGAGGCCAACCCGGCCGACTACTTCGACCAGGTCATCGAGATCGACCTGTCCACCCTGTCGCCGCACATCAACGGCCCCCACACCCCCGACCTGGCCCGCCCGGTCGCCGACCTGGGCGCCGAGGCGACCGCCAACGGCTGGCCCCTCGAGGTCAGCGCCGGCCTGATCGGCTCGTGCACCAATTCCTCGTACGAGGACATCACCCGGGCCGCCGGCATCGCCCGCGACGCCGTCGCCAAGGGCATCACCTGCAAGGTGCCGCTGCTCGTCACCCCCGGCTCCGAGCAGGTCCGGGCCACGATCGAGCGGGACGGCCTGCTGGCCGACTTCGAGGCCCTCGGCGCCACCGTGCTGGCCAACGCCTGCGGCCCGTGCATCGGCCAGTGGGACCGCCAGGACGTCGACGACGGCGTCCCCAACTCCATCGTCACCAGCTACAACCGCAACTTCCCGAAGCGCAATGACGGCTACGCCACCACCCACGCCTTCGTGACCTCGCCCGAGACGGTCATCGCCCTCACGTTGGCCGGCCGCCTCGACTTCGACCCGGCCAACGACACCATCACCAACGAGGACGGCGAGGAGGTCCGCCTCGCTATCGGGCCCGGCGAGGAACTGCCCGCCGCCGGCTTCGACCCCGGTTCCGACACCTTCCAGGCCCCGCCCGAGGACGGCAGCGGCGTCGAGGTCGTGGTATCGCCCACCAGCGACCGCCTCCAGGTCCTCACCCCGTTCCCGGCCTGGGACGGCGAGGACCTCGCCGACCTGCCGGTGCTCGTCAAGGCGCAGGGCAAGTGCACCACCGACCACATCTCGATGGCCGGCCCCTGGCTGCGCTACCGAGGCCACCTCGAGAACATCTCCGGCAACGTCTACATGGGCGCCGTCAACGCCCACGGCGGCGAGGTCGGTGTCGGCCTCGACGTCACCGACGGCGAGCGCCGTCCCTACCCCGAGATCGCCAAGCGCTACCACGAGGCCGGCATCCAGTGGGTCGCCGTCGGTGACGAGAACATGGGCGAGGGCTCGTCCCGCGAGCACGCCGCCATGGAGCCCCGCTTCCGTGGCGCCCGGGCCGTCATCGCCCGCTCGTTCGCCCGGATCCACGAGACCAACCTCAAGAAGCAGGGCGTCCTGTCGCTGACGTTCGCCGATCCGGCCGACTACGACCTGATCGGCGAACGGGACCGGATCAGCGTGAACGGCCTGGCCGACCTGGCACCCGGCCGGCCAGTCGAGGTCGTGATCGCCCACGTGGACGGCACGAGCAGCACCATCAGCACGAACCACACCTTCTCGGACGGCCAGATCGAGTGGTTCCGCGCCGGCAGCGCGCTCAACCTCATTCGAGCCCAGACCCGGGGTTGAGCCCCGGGTCCTGCGCGGCCCTCACGACGCCGGGACTCAGACCAACCGCGCGTCCACGCCGATCTCGCCGGTCCAGGCCCACAACAGCACGCACGGCGGGTCCAGGTCGGGATCCGGCTCCGGAACCCCGGACCTTCCCCCGAACCAGAGCTCATGTGGCTCGTCCGGCGCGTTGTGGGCGAATTCGCCGGGTGAGTCCCCCGGTGACACGGGGACCAGTTCCACCCTGGTCCCGTCCGCGCCGCGGAAGCCGACGTCGCCCGCCAGCACGTGGTACGCCTCCTCGGCGGGGTGGGCGTGTCGGGGATAGTGCAGCCCCGCCCCCCAGACGCCCACGCCGACGGCCACCCGGTCGCTGTGCAGCACCGCTCCCTCGGCGGGACCGACGAGGCGCACGTAGCCGTAGTTGCGGACGAACTCCGGCGGGAGGGGGTCCAGATAGGCCCGGG
>LULL01000738.1_pt1 | contig 15884 bp, 14 predicted proteins | sample 728161 | NCBI WGS metagenome assembly LULL01 (sample SAMN03860290, study PRJNA289734) | marine metagenome | biome: seawater column; feature: ocean; material: water; isolation source: Red Sea water column Station 149 - depth 500m | place: Saudi Arabia: Red Sea | collected 2011-10-15 | depth 500 m
TGTATAAGAGACAGGTCTCGAGGAGCAGGTCGCCGTCGAGGAGGCGACCGTCTGGGACCACCCCGACCGGGACGTGCTCGAGAGCATCCGCCTGGCGCACGCGGCCGCGCCCACCGCCGACGCCGTCGTCCAGACCGGATCCGGCTTCCGGACCACCCCCCACGTGGCCGGCCTCGAGGCCGAGTGCGGGAAGCCCGTGGTGGCCTCCGACGGGGCGCTCTACTGGGCGATGCTGCGGGAACTCGACCTGGGGGATCCCGTGGCGGGCCGCGGCGCACTGCTCGAGTCCCTGTGAGCACCAACCCGTCCCGGCACCCCATACGGGCCCTCTGGTGCGTGATCCGCTCGCGCTCCACCGCCTTCGAGCGCATGATGGAGCAGCGCGGCGACCACCGCTGCCACCACGAGCCCTTCGGCGACGTCTGGTACAACGGCGAGGAGCCGCACTGTCCACCGAACCGGGTCCAGGACCCCACCCCCGGCCTCACCATCGCGTCCCGTCTGGCCGAGGTGCTCGCCGACGCCGACGAGTCGCCCGTCTTCTTCAAGGACATGTCCGAGTACGTCCTCCACGTCGCCGACGACGCCTTCCTCGGGCGATTCGAGCACTCCTTCCTCATCCGCGACCCGGCTCGCACCGTTCCCTCGATCTTCGACAAGTGGCCCGACTTCGCACTCTCCGAGACGGGATTTGCCGAGCAGCACGAGCTCTTCGACCGGGTGACCGCCCTGCGAGGATCCCCGCCACCGGTCATCGACGCCGAGGACCTGATGGCCGACACGCCGGGGCTGGTGGCCGCCTGGTGCCGCGCCGTCGGCATCGACTTCCGACCCGAGGCCCTCGAGTGGGAGGCGGAGGTCCGCGACTACTCCTGGTACGACAGCGGGGCATGGCACGACAATCTGCGCACGTCGACGGGCCTTGTCGCCCCCGACACCGACTACCTACCGGTCGAGGCGGACCAGCGGATGGTCGACGCCTACGAGGCCTGCCTCCCCCACTACGAGGCGATGGCCGTCCACCGCCTCCGGGCCTGAGGACGACCGTGCCCCAGGGCGCTCACCGGCCGCGCGGCACCACCTCGTGACCCGGCTCCTCCGGCTCGTCGTCGACCATCTCGGCGGGGAAGCCGGGCGCCAGGACCTCGAGGCCCGTGGCCTCCTCCAGGCGCCGGACGATGTTCGGCGACCACTCCCGCGGCCCGTAGCGCTCCTGGCCGTCGAGGAAGACCTCCCGCAGCAACGGCGACAACTCCAGGGGCACCTCCAGGCGCTGCGCCAGGTCGTCGAACAGTGAGACGTCCTTCACGACCAGGTCCATCGTGAAGTTGATGTCGCGGCTGCCGTTCAGGATCACCTGGCTCTCGGTCTCGTGCACGAACGAGTTCCCCGACGACACCCGAATGGCCTCGTAGGTCGTGGCCAGGTCCATGCCGGCCGCCGCCGAGGTCGTGAGCGCCTCGCAGAGCGAGACCAGGTTGGCCGTGGCCAGGTAGTTGGTCACCACCTTCAGGACCGATGCCGACCCCAGCGGGCCCGTGTGCAGGATGCGGCGCCCCATGGTCGTGAGCAGCGGCAGCACCCGTTCGAAGGCCTCCCGGCTGCAGCCCGCGAAGATGGCGATGTTGCCGGTGGCGGCGCGGTGGCAGCCGCCCGAAACCGGACAGTCCACCGGCTCGGAACCGGCGGCGTCGACCAGCGCGCCCAGCCGCCGCACCTCGGATTCGTCGGTGGTGCTCATCTCCATCCACACCTTGCCGGAACCCAGCCCTGCGAGGATCCCGTCGTCCTCTTCCATGACCGCCGAGCAGGCGGCTGGCGACGGCAGGCAGGTGACGACCACGTCGCAGGCCTCCGCCATCTGGCGTGGCGAGTCCGCCCAGCCGGCCCCGCCGTCGAGGAACGGCTGCGCCGCCCCGGGGTCGAGGTCCCGCACGACGAGGTCGTAGCCGTTGCGCAGCAGGCTGCCGGCCAGCTTGCCGCCCACATTGCCCAGTCCTATGAACCCGATGCGCATGTGCGGACCCGCCCGACTCGCCGACCGGGCCGCCTGCTGAGCCGGCGCGGCCTCGGTCCCCGTCGTCACCTAGCCTCCGGCCATGGTCGAGCCCGACGTCCACCGCTTCGACACCCGTGCCCTCCACGCCGGCCAGCAGCCCGACCCCTCGACCGGCTCTCGGGCCGTCCCGATCCACCAGACCACCTCGTACGTCTTCGACTCGGTCGACCACGCCGCCGGACTCTTCAATCTCGAGGTCAGCGGCCACATCTACAGCCGGATCTCGAACCCCACGGTGGCCGTCCTCGAGGAGCGCCTGGCCGCCCTCGAGGAGGGCGTCGGCGCGGTGTGCACCGCCAGCGGTCAGGCTGCCATGCACCTCGCCGTCGCCACGCTGCTCTCCGCCGGTGACCACATCGTCGCCAGCCGCAACATCTACGGCGGCACCCACCAGGTCCTGAACCTGACGCTCCCCCGCTTCGGCATCACCACGACCTTCGTCGACCCCCGGGACCCGCAGGCCTTCGCCGACGCCATCCGTCCCGAGACCCGCCTCGTCTTCGCCGAGACCCTCGGCAACCCCGGCATCGAGGTGCTCGACGTGCCGGCCGTCGCCGCGGTGGCCCACGCCCAGGGGTTGCCCCTCGCCGTCGACTCGACGTTCGCCACCCCCTGGCTGCTGCGCCCCATCGAGCACGGGGCCGACATCGTCATCCACTCGGCGACCAAGTTCCTCGGCGGCCACGGCGTCGCCATCGGCGGCGTGGTCGTCGACGGCGGCCGCTTCGACTGGGAGGCGTCGGGGAGGTTCCCGACCCTGACCGAGCCGTACGCCGGCTACCACGGCATCACCTTCACGGAGGAGTTCGGACCCCAGGCGCTCTCGATGCGGGCCAGGGCGGAGGGGCTGCGCGACTTCGGCGCCTGCATGAGCCCGGCCAACGCCTTCTACCTCCTGCAGGGCGTCGAGACGCTGTCGTTGCGCATGGACCGCCACGTCGCCAACACGCGTCGGGTCCTCGACCTGCTCGACGGCCACGACGCCGTCGAGTGGATCCGCCACCCCGAGCACCCCAGCCACCCCGACCACGAGCTGGCCGCCCGCCTCTACCCGAACGGCGCCGGCGCCATCCTCTCGTTCGGCGTCGCCGGCGGCCGCGAGGCCGGACGACGCTTCATCGAGTCGGTCCGCCTGGCCTCCCACCTGGCCAACGTGGGCGACGCCAAGACGCTCGTCATCCACCCGGCCTCGACCACCCACCAGCAGATGAGCGCCGCCGACCTCGAGGACGCCGGGATCGGCGAGAACCTGATCCGGCTGTCGGTGGGCCTCGAGGACGCCGACGACATCTGCGACGATCTGGACCGGGCCCTTCGGGCCTCCCAGCGCTAGGCGCCCTCGTGTTCCTCGAGGTCGCCGGCCGCACGGTCCATGCGGCCACCGGCGCCGTGCCGATCGAAGGCCGCGACGACCCGCTGCTCGTCCTGCTGCACGGCTCCGGGATGGACCGGTCCGTGTGGTCCCACCAGACCCGGTTCCTCGCCCACCACGGCGTCCGCGCCGTCGCGGTCGACCTCCCGGGCCACGGACGCTCCGACGGCCCCGCTCTCGGCAGCATCGCCGAACTGGCCGACTGGACGGCGGCCCTGGCACAGGCACTCGGTGGCCCCCTCCACCTCGTCGGGCATTCGATGGGCGCCCTCGTCGTCCTCGAGACCGCCGGACGCCACCACGACGCCGTCGCCTCGGCCGTCCTGCTCGGTGTCGCCGCCGCCATGCCGGTCCATCCCGACCTCCAGGCGGCCGCCGAAGCCGACGACCCGCTGGCCGCCGAACTCATCACCGCCTGGGCGCACGGACGCCGACAGCACATCGGCCTGAACCCCACGCCCGGCCTCTGGATGATGGGGGGCGTCAACGCCCTGCTGGACTCGAGCCCGCCCGGCGTGCTGGCCACCGACCTGGCGGCCTGCGCCGACTACGACGAGGCCCTGGTGGCCGCTGCGGGCGCCACGTGCCCGGTCACGCTCGTGCTGGGTGGCGAGGACCGCATGACGCCCCGCCGGGCCGCCCGTGACCTCGAGGCGGCGTTCCCGTCACCGCCGAGCGTCGTCGAACTGCCGGGCAGCGGCCACATGCTGATGCAGGAGGAACCCGAGGCCGTCCGCCGGGCGCTCCTCGACCACCTGGACCGCTGCCGCCGGGACTGAGGTCCCCGGGCGGCCCGGCTCAGTTCTGGGGCAGGTCCTTGAATGGGGTTCCCTTGTCGGGACCGGGCTCCTTGGGCAGGCCGAGCACCCGCTCGCCGATGATGTTGCGCTGCACCTGGTCGGTACCGCCGTAGATCGACGGCGCCGGCGAGAACAGCGTCATCTCCTGGACGACGCCACCGCTGGAGCTGACGCGGCTGGCGAGCATGCCGTCGGCGCCGTTGACCAGGTTGCCGACCTCGCGGCTCTGGCGGACGAGCTCGCTCATGGCCAGCTTGGCCAGATTCCCTTCGCCACCGGTGCGGCCGCCGCCGGCCTTGGCCCGCAGCATGTTCCAGCGGTTGACCTCGCTCAGGGTGTGCAGGCGCATCATGGCCTGGCGGACCAGGGGGTCGTCGAGGACGCCCCGGTGCTTGGCGAGGTCCACGAGCACGTCGGTCGAGATGCCCCGGCCGCCCGACCCGTCGGGCCCGCGGGGCACCTTCTCGAGCAGGTCGCCCACCCGGTTCCCGAGTCGGCCGGCCTTGGCGCCACCGGCCACCGCCACGGGCTGGCGGCCACCGCCACCGAGGCTGGCCCGCTCGACGGCCAGCGTCGTATTGGCCACCGCCCAGCCGTCGCCGAGCCCGCCGATCACGTCGTCGTTCGACACCCGGGCCTCATCGAGGAAGACCTCGTTGAACAGCGCCTCGCCGGTCATCTCGCGCAGCGGGCGGACCTCGATGCCCGGCTGGTCCATGTCGATGGCGAAGTAGGTGATGCCCTGGTGCTTGGGCTGGTCGGCGTCGGTCCTGGCGAGGAGCATGCCCTTGTCGGCGATGTGGCCGCCGGACGTCCAGACCTTCTGGCCGCTGACGATCCACTCGTCGCCGTCCCGGACCGCCCGCGTCTGGAGCCCGGCCAGGTCGGAACCCGACCTGCTCCTGGGTTCCGTGGATGGCGACCGTGGGGGCCGCCAGCATGTAGCCGAGGCCCGTGGGTGGACCGAGGACCCGCCGCTCGGCCAGCGTCGCGCTGACCGCCGCCATCTGGTCGCGGCCGTACCCGCGGCCACCGGCGGCCTCCGGGAGGGCCGGGTGCGACCAGCCGTCTGCCGCCAGGCGCAGCCACCAGTCGTGGACCGTCAGGTCCGGGTCCCAGTTCTCGTCGAGCCAGGCCGAGAGTTCCTCCCGGACCTGTGTTGGCGTGGCGTCACTCATGCCGGGAGTCTCGCACGGGGTAAAGCACCACGGCGCAGCGGGGCGCGATCGCTAGGGTGTCGCCGTCCGTCCCCGACGAGGAGGCCCGGCCGGTGCGCTGGTCGACCCTGTTCATCCCGACCCTGCGTGACGCCCCGGCCGATGCCGAGGCGGCCAGCCACCGCCTGCTGGTGCGCGGTGGGTTCATCCGGCAACTGCAGTCCGGCCACTATTCGATGCTCCCGCTGGGCTGGCGGGTCCACCGCAAGGTGGCCGAGGTGATTCGCCAGGAGATGGATGCCATCGGCGCCCAGGAGTTGCTGCTGCCCGCCCTCCACCCCGCCTCGGTCTGGCAGGCGTCGGGGCGTTGGGAGTCGATGGGCGACGAGATGTTCCGGTTGGTCGACCGCAAGGGCGCCGACCTTGCCCTGGGCATGACCCACGAGGAGGTCATCGCACTCCTCGGCCTCGAGCTCTCCTCCTACCGGGACCTTCCCCAGATGTGGTACCAGATCCAGACCAAGTTCCGGGACGAGCCCCGCCCCAAGTCGGGTCTGTTGCGGGTCCGAGAGTTCGCCATGAAGGACTCGTACTCCATCGACCTCGACGACGCCGGGCTGGACCGCTCCTTCGACCTGCACCACCACGCCTACGTCCGGATCTTCGCCCGGCTCGGCCTCGACGCCGTTCCCGTCGAAGCCTCCTCGGGTGCCATGGGCGGCAGCGCCTCGATCGAGTTCATGGTCGAGTCGCCCGCCGGCGAGGACGACGTCGCCCGCTGCGGCGGATGCGGCTATGCCGCCAACGTCGAGCGGGCCTCGGCGGCCACCGAACCCGTCGAGAACCGGCCCGCCGGCGATGCCCCCGAGCCGTTCCCCACACCCGGGATCCGCACGATCGCCGCGCTCACCGAGGCCGGTCATCCGCCCGAGCACCAGATCAAGACGCTGGTGTACGAGGCCGACGGCGACCTCGTCCTCCTGCTCCTCCGGGGCGACCACCCGTTCCTCGAGCAGAAGTTCGTCGACGCCACCGGGGTCGCCGACCTCCGTCCCGCCGATGCCGACCGGATCCGCGACGCCCTCGGGGCCTCGCCGGGCAGCCTCGGTGCCGTCGGCGTCGACGGGTTCACGATCTACGCCGATCCCGCCCTCCGGGGGCGCTCGGGCATGACCACCGGCGCCAACGAGGACGACGTCCACCTGCGCGGCGTCGATGTCGAACGGGACGTCGCCGTCGACCACTGGCTGGACCTGCGCGGCGTCCTCGACGGCGAGCCCTGTATCGCCTGCGGCGAACCCCTCCAGGTGGTCCGCTGCATCGAGGCCGGCCACATCTTCAAGTTGGGTCGCCGCTACGCCGAGGCCCTCGGCGTTTCGGTCCTGGATGCCGAGGGCAACGCCCGGACGCCCACGATGGGCTCGTACGGCATCGGGGTGGGTCGGGCCATGGCGACGGTCGCCGAGGTCCTCCACGACGATGCCGGCCTCTGCTGGCCCGTCGCCATCGCGCCGTACGAGGTCGTCCTCACGGTCGTCAAGGTCGACCACGAGGCCTCGATGGAGGTCGCCGGCCGCTGGCACGACGAGCTGGCGGCCGCCGGCGTCGACGTGCTGCTCGACGACCGGGACGCCCGACCGGGCGTCAAGTTCGCCGACGCCGAGCTGATCGGCATCCCGCTGCGCGTCACGATCGGCCCGCGGGGCCTCGACCTGGGCAGTGTCGAGTTCACCCGGCGTGCCGATGGCGACACCACCGAGGTCACCGTCGACGACCTGGTGGCGACCGTGCTCGACGCCGTCACCGACGGCCGGCAACTGGGCCGCTGAGCGCCCGCCGCCTCACCCCGGACGCTAGATTTCCCCCGGTTCGCCTGCCCACGAGGAACACCCGCATGCCGAAGACCATCGACCGCAGCCAGCCGATCAAGCGCCACTCGCGAGTCGTGGCCGCAGTCGACCTACCGGGCGTGCCCGAGGGAACGACCGGCAGGGTGCGGGTCGCCAACGGCATCGCCCGCTACCGCTACTGGGTGTCCTTCACCAACGGCATCGACCTCGGCGGCGTGGGCCACGACCAGCTCGCCCAACGGCGCGACTGGCCACAGTTCAAGGTCGACCGCGAGGCCGCCGCCCTCCGAGCCGAGGCCGGGAGCACCGACGACGCCGACGGTGAGGTCGAGGCCGACGGCGGCGCGGCGGCCGGCAACCAGTTCGGCGTCCCGGAACACCTGCTCGAGCGCAGCCGCCTGGCACGCGAGCGGCTCGGGGCCTAGGCCCCACCCCCTGCCGGCGCCACTCCGGTCCGGTATCCTCGAACGTTGCCCGTTCTCCCCATCCGTCCCCACCGGAGGATCCCGTGACCTTCAAGCCCGGCGACAAGGTCGTCTACCCGCACCACGGTGCGGCGGTGATCGTCAAGAAGGAGAAGAAGAAGGCCTTCGGGACGACCGCCGAGTACCTGGTGCTCGAAATGGCCCACGGCGAGCTGACCCTGTCGGTGCCCGTCGACAACGTCGAGGAGGTCGGCATGCGCTGGCCGATCGACAAGGAGGACGTCGGCGACCTGTTCGAGGTGCTCCAGAAGCGGGACATCCGGGAGCCGGCCAACTGGTCGCGGCGCTTCAAGAACCATCAGGAGAAGCTCAAGAGCGGCGACGTCTACCAGGTCGCGGAGGTGGTCCGGAACCTGGCCCTCCGCGAGGCAGCCAAGGGCCTCTCCGCCGGCGAGAAGACGCTCTACACCAAGGCCCACAGCGTCCTCGTCTCGGAACTGGCGTTCGCCCTCAACACCTCCGAGGACAAGGCGGCCGACAAGGTGGCCGACGCCCTCACCTGACCGGTCCGCCGACGACGGGTACGATGGGCACGACGAGACAGCACCGCCCGAGGAGGAGCCACCAGTGACCGAACGCCGCATCGTCGTGGGTGTCGAGGGGTCGGGCTACGCCAGGGCAGCGCTCATCTGGGCGATCGAGGAGGCCGCCTACCGGGACGCCGTCGTCGAGGTCGTCACGGCCTACTCCCCGACCTACGTGCCGGCCGCGCCAGACCTCGGGTATGTGCCGCTCGACTCCTTCGACCTGCTCACCGAGGTCGAACGCATGCAGGGAGACGTCATCGACTCGGCCGTCGAGGCCGCTGATCACCCCGACGTCGAGGTTCGTCGGACCCTCGTCAAGGGACGGGCCGCCGACACCCTCATGCGGATCGCCGACGGCGCCGACATGCTCGTCGTCGGCAACCGCGGCCGCGGCGGCTTCGCCGGACTACGTCTGGGCTCGGTGAGCCAGGCCATCGCCCACCACAGTCCCTGCCCCTTGGTGATCGTCCGCACCGGCCTGGCCGAGGACGAGGACTGACCCACCCCAGACCCGTTCCCGGGCGCTGTCCGAGAAACCCACCCCCGAGACTCGCATCGCGCCCGAATCTGCGCGAACCTACGGGCGATCCGGCGGTGGAGCCGGGGAACAACTGAATGGGGAATGCATGAGCGAGACCTTGGAGGACACCGACGCCGGGGGCCAGAGGGCGGAGTTCGAGCAGGTCGACGAGATCGCACAGGTCGCCGGCCCCGTCGGGGGGTTGTGGGTCGCCCACAACGACCAGGGCATCTGTGGCAGCGCCTTCGCCAACCTGATCACCTTCGCCCGCTTCCGCGAGGAACTCCATGACCGCACCGGTCGACCCGCTGCGCGGGTCGACGCACTGCCCGACGACCTCTTCGACGCCATCGAACGCTCCTTCGCCTCGGGACGGCGCGACGAGTTGACCTTCGACTTCCGAGGAGCGACCCCCTTCCAGCAGTCCATCTGGGAGGCCTGCCTGGCGGTCCCACCCGGCGAGACCCGCACCTACGCCGACATCGCCCGGACGATCCACCGCCCCAACGCGGTGCGTGCGGTCGGGACGGCCCTCGGAACGAACCCGATCCCGGTCCTCGTCCCGTGCCACCGGGTCCTGCGGGCCGACGGCAGCCTCGGGGGCTACGCCTTCGGCGAACTCGTCAAGCAGAAGTTGCTCGACCGCGAGGCCGAACGCGCCGCCGCCTGACCCGGCAACGCCGCTCACCGACCACCGCCCGACAACGCGGCGTCCTGCCGCCTGCGGGAGACTCTCGGGCCTCCACCCGTGCAGCGACCAGGACCAGGACCTCCCCATGACCGACGACGCCGCCACCGACCCCGCCGAGGGCCGCATCACCACCGAGGTCCGTGAGCGCCTCCTGCTCATCGGCATCGACCGGCCCGCCAAGTTGAACGGTTTCACCCCCGACATGTGGCGCCAGGCCAGCGAGGCCTTCACCCGCCTCGACGAGGACGACGACCTGTGGTGCGGCGTGCTCTTCGCCCACGGTGCCCACTTCACCGCCGGCCTCGACCTGCCCAAGTGGCACGACCGCATGCGCACGGGTGAACGGGGCCGCCCCACCGACCGGGTCGACCCGACCGGACTCGGCCGCCGATGCACCAAGCCGATCGTCACCGCCGTGAAGGGCTACACCTACACGCTGGGCATCGAGATGATGCTGGCCGGCGACATCGTCGTCGCCGCCGAGGACTCCCGATTCCGACAACACGAACCGTTGCGGGGCATCCACGCCGCCGGCGGCGCCACGATCCGCTTCGTGCAACGGGGCGGGTGGGGCAACGCCATGTACCACCTGCTGACATCCGACGAGTTCGACGCCGCCGAGGCCCACCGGATCGGCCTGGTCCAGGAGGTCGTCCCGACCGGCACCGAATTGGACCGGGCGATCGAGTTGGCCGAGGTGATCTGCGGCGGAGCGCCGCGGGCAGTGCGGGCGACCAAGGCCTCGTCCCTGCGCTACGTCACCGAGGGCGAGGAGGCGGCGATCGCCGCGTTCGGTCCCGTCCAGTCCGAACTGGCGGCGACCGAGGATGCCGCCGAGGGCGTCGCCGCCTTCCGGGAGAAGCGGGACCCCGAGTTCACCGGCACCTGACGCCCAGCCCGACCCGGGCCACGGCCAGGACACCTGACGGCCGACACCGCCCACGTCACGGCCAGGGGACCTCAGCCAGTTCGTCGCGCAGTTCGTACTTGAGGATCTTGAGCGTGGCGTTGCGCGGCAGCGGGCCGTCCCAGGCCACGAGTTGCTCGGGCACCTTCTGGCGCATCAGGCCCGCCTCCTCGCAGGCGCCGACCATCTCCTCGAAGGACAGCGGTGTCGCCCCCTCGGTGGTCTCGACCACGGCGCACACCCGCTCGCCCCGCTCGCGGTCGGGCAGCCCGACGACCGCCACGGCGTTCACCGACGGATGGGCGAACAGGACGTCCTCGACCTCCTTGGCCGAGACGTTCTCGCCCTTGCGGATGATGATGTCCTTGACCCGACCGGTGAGGGTGACGTGGCCATCGGCGTGCATGACACCCAGGTCGCCGCTGCGGAACCGGCCCCGGTCGTCGAAGGCCTCGGCGTCGAGGGAGGCGTCCCGGTAGCCCTTGAACAGCTGCGGGCCGCCGATGGCCACCTCCCCCTCCACGCCCCGCTCGCACTCGTCGCCCTCGGCGTCCACGATCGTGACCTCGGCACCGTGGACCGGCGCCCCTTCGGTGTGGGCCAGCTGGTCGTCGGTGTCGTGGGGCGACCCCTGGCAGATCATCGGGCTTTCGGTCATCCCGTAGCCGTGGGCGACCGGGATGCCCATCTCGGCCTTGACCTCGTGGAACACCTCGGGCGGCTTGGGGGCGCCCCCGCCAGAGAGGAGCCGCAGCGACGGGATGATCGGCTCGTCGGGCGTCTGGCGCTGGACGTTCAGGAACATGGTGTAGAAGGCCGTGCTGCCGCCCGCCATCGTCACGCCGAGGCGACGGTACGCCTCGATGGTGGGCATCAGGTCGAAGGCCTCCACGAGCACCGCCGGGAAACCACTGGCCAGCAGGCACACCAGGTAGTCGGGTCCGCCGATGTGCGCGTACGGGAAGGCGATCGAGCCCACGTCGTCAGCCTGCATGTCCAGCGCACGGGCCAGGCCGACGCCACCGGCGATGAGGCTGGCGTCGCTGTGCATCACGCCCTTGGGGTCTGAGGTGGTGCCCGAGGTGTAGTAGGTCCACCGGACGGGGTCGCCGCCGGCGTCGGGCACCGGCGGCAGGTCGGCCGGGTCGCCGTCGGGCAGTTCGTCGTATGCCGCGAGCAGCGACGGCGGCCGATCGAGGTCGACGACCACCCGCTCGACCATGGCGGCGTAGTCGTAGCCGCCCCACTCGCCCGGCGTCAGGACCAGTTCGGCTTCCGTCTGGCGGATGCAGAAGCCGACCTCGTGGTCCCGGTAGATGTGGATGATCGGATTCTGCACGGCGCCCAGGCGGGACAGCGCCAGCGAGCCCACGATCGTCTCGATGCGGGTCGGCAGCACCCAGGTGACCGGGGTGCCCTCGCCGACGCCCATCGCCGCAAAGCCTGCCGCTGCCCGCTCCGCTGCCGCCTTCACCTCGGCGAAGGTCAGGACGCGGTCGGCGGTGTCGAGCAGCATCCGCCGGTCGGGCGTAGCGGCCACGCGGCGTTCGAGCAGTTCCCAGAAGGTGCGGGCGTCGTAGATCGGGTCGCTCATCGTGTCCCTCCCGTGGACTTGGGACAGGATGGCACAAGGGTCACCGCGCGACCCAGATGTGGCCGGTGGCTCCCCGGCGTCGGCCGTCTCGGCGACGACGCATCCATCGGGGTCCTGGACCCGCAGTTACGTGTCGACGCCTCCCGGGCACGTCGACCACCCGTTAGCCGTCCGCCCCTCCCTGACAGCTGTCGTTGCGCAGGGTGCCGTTGCTGCCGATCGTGCTGCACCAGAAGGATCGGCGGTCGACCAGGCCATCGACCTGCGCGCCGGTCAGGTTGGCCGACTTGAGGTCGACCTCGACCATCATGGCTGCAGTCAGGTCGGAGCGGGTCAGGTCGGTGTGCGACAGGTCCGTGTGGAAGAACACGGCTGCCGGTGCCCGGACCTCGGTCAGCGTGGCACCAGCCAGGTTCGTGTTGGAGAGGGAGGCGCCAGCCAGGTTGGCGCCACTCAGGTCGGCGCCCACCAGCAGCGCTCCGTCGAGAATGGCACCCTCCAGGTTCGCTCCGGTGAGGTCGATGCCCGGTATGACGGCACCCGCAAGGTCCTGGCCCGAGAAGTCGGCCCCACTGCATACTGCATTGGGTACGAGGGCGCACTCGCCGACCGGTTCCTCCTCAGACGGTTCGGTGGTGGTGGTGGTGGCCGGCGCTTCGGTGGTGGTGGCCGGCGCTTCGGTGGTGGTGGCCGGCGCTTCGGTGGTGGTGCCGCCGCATGCCGCCACGACCAGCAGGAGTGCCGCAGCGGCCCCCTCCACCGTCCGATGGCGCCAGCGCGTGGGCCAGGTCACCTCCCCTTCATCCTTTTCTCGCCCGCTCCCGTGCACCATGGTCTCCCCGTCTAGTTCTGGGCGTCGGCCCCGACGACGCCCGCTGTTGCGTAGTCATACTGGTACTCGACGCCGTCGATCACGACGGTGACGCCACTGCTGGTCTTGGTGGACACCGCACTCGCCCCGTCGGCGGACTCGACGGTCATGGTCCTCCCGTCGGCCGAGATGGTGGAGGTGGCGCCACTCTCGGAGGCCACCTCGGTGGAGCCATCCGAGTTCTTGGTCGTAGCCACGTCGCCGGCGACCGATCCGTCTGCCCCGAATTCACGCGTCGTACCGTTCTCGACGACCATCGAGCCGTCGCCCTCCAACTTGACGTTGTACGCCTCGCCGTTGGCCAGGACGACGTCGATGGTGCCCTCGTCGGGGTTGGCGACCAACGACTCGATGCCGCCGGCCTCCTCGGCGTACTGGTACGCCACATCCATGGCGCCGGCGTTGTCGATGGTCACCTGGGTCATGGAACCGTCGGCGCCGGCAATCAGCTTGCCGTTGGCGGTGACCGCCACCGACGTGGTGGTGCCGTCCGGGGCGGTCACCTCCTGGGCACCGTTCGGCGCGGTGAGGATTTCCGTCCCGTCGGGCAGGAACGTCTTCGTCGAGCCGTCCTCCAGTCGCACCGTGCCCTGTCGGCTTCCGTCGCTCATCTCCGTGGTGGCGACCTTCGTCTTCGGGTTGTACTCGGTGACCTCTCCCCCAGCGTCGGTACTGACGATGGTCCCGTCGGTCTGGGAGCGGCTCTTGTAGACGGCGCCGGCGGCGTCAGTGAAGGTGGTCTGTCCCGTGGACGGGTCGTGGCGTTCCTCTGAGCCGTCCGAATAGGTGGTCACGAACGTGCCGTCCTCGAGCCGTTTCATGGTCTCGGTCTCGCCGGAGGGGCTGGTACGGATCTCCACCGAGCCATCCGCTGACACCGTCTCGGTCCAGCCATCGCTGTACTCGGTGTAGAGGCTTCCGTCGTCGCGGACGACCGTGGTGCCCGTGGTGCCCCACTCCTCGGTCACGGTCCTGGAGCCGTCGGCCCGGACCACCTCGGTGGCGCCGTCGGCATGGCGGATCACGAGGTCTCCGTTGTCGCCCACGGACCCGGTGTCCGTCGTGCCGTCGGCATAGCGGTGCTCGAAGCTGCCGTCAGCGCGCTCTATCCGCACCGAGCCATCCGACTCGATCGTCGTGACGGTCCCCGTGGCCGGATCCACCGTGGTCTCGTAGGTGTAGCCGGACGGCTCCGTCCAGACCTCGCGGCCGTCGGCGTAGGCGGTCCAAGTCGACCCGTTCTCATAGGTCGTGACCTTGGCCTCCTGGTCCCCCGAGCCCATGACGGTCGTGGAAGACGTCTCGCCGAACGGGTCCGTGTACTGCTCCCGTCCGTCGGGGAACGACACCCACTGCGAACCGTCCGAATAGGTCCACACCGTGGCGCCGTCGCCACGCGTGCGCATCTCCTCCCAGGTCCCGTCAGGCCAGGTCGTGCGCCTCGTGCCGTCCAGTTGGACCGTCTCGACAGTCCCGTCGGACCAGGTCAGCGTGGTCGAGCCGTCGCTGTTGAGGACCTCCGTCGGCGGGATCCACTCGTCCACGGTGCCGTCCGCTCCCGTCCAGGTGCTGCGACCGTCCTCGCACCATTGGAAGAGGGACCCGTCGCTGTAGGCCTCGGTGGTGCAACCCGTGGCTTCGTCGTAGGTGACCTCGGGCGGCGTCCAGGTCTCCACGTTGCCTTCGGCGTCTTGGAACCAGCCGGTTCCGTCGTCACACCAGGCGTTCTGTGAACCGTCCCATTGGGTGTCGATCTGGCAACCGGTCTCTTCGTCCCAGTAGGAGCGATGTTCGCTTCCGTCCGCGTCGATCCATGTACTGGAGCCGTCGTCGCACCAGATGTTCTTCGACCCGTCGGAGCGCTCCTCGGTGGTGCAGCCGGTCGACTCGTCGTAGGCGCTCGTCCAGGACTCCGTCGTCCCTTCGGCGCTCGTCCAGGAGCCCGTGCCGTCTTCGCACCAGGTGTCGGATGACCCGTCGGAATGGTTCGAGACCGAACAGCGGGTCTCCTCGTCCCAGGAATATGTCGATCCGTCTGTACCCGTCCAGAGGTTGGAGCCGTCGTCGCACCAGGTGTTCACCGACCCGTCGGAGCGCTCCTCGGTGGTGCAGCCGGTCTCGGCGTCGTACACCGACGGCGACCACGACACCGTCTCGCCGGTGTGCGGGTCGGTCCAGGAACCGGAGCCGTCCTCGCACCACGTGTCCGTGCCCTGCTCACCGTACGAGCGCGTCGTGCAGCCGGTCTCCGGGTCATAGTCCTCGAACCACGAATCCGTGTTGCCTTCTGCGTCCGTCCAGGAACCGGAGCCGTCCTCGCACCAGACGTTCACGGAGCCGTCCCAGTCGGTGGTGGTGGAGCAGCCGGTCTCGTGGTCGAACAGCGTGGTGGAGGTGTTGCCGTGCTCGTCGGTCCATTCGCTGGTGCCGTCATCGCACCACTTCGAGGAACTGCCGTCGGACCGTGTCTCGACGCTGCAACCGGTGGCCTGGTCGTACGTGGAGTTCGAGGTGTTGCCGTATTCGTCGGTCCACGAACTGGTGCCGTCGTCGCACCACGTGTCGATGCGGCCGTCGCCGTAGGTCTGCGTGGTGCAACCCGCTTCCTCGTCCCGGGACTGGGTCCAGATCTCCTCGCGTCCGTACTCGTCGGTTCGCGAGCCGGAACCGTCCTCGCACCAGGTCTCCGCGTTGCCATTGCTGTAGGTGTTGGTCCGGCATCCCGTCGCCTCGTCGAAGACCTCGGACCAGGACTCGGTGTTGCCGTAGGAATCCGTCCAGGAGCCCGACCCGTCCTCGCACCAGGTGCTGGTCGAGCCGTCCCAGTTCACGCTCACACTGCAGCCGGTGGCCTCGTCATAGGTGGTCGTGGACGTGTTCCCGAACTCGTCGGTCCATGAATTGGACCCGTCGTCACACCAGGTGTTGACCGTGCCGTCCGAGCGCTGTTCGGTGGTGCAGCCGGTGGCCTCGTCCCGGACGCTGACCCAGGACTCGGTGCGCCCGTACTCGTCGGTGTACGAGCCCGACCCGTCTTCGCACCAGGTGTCG